>Ga0157364_1002949_pt1 | contig 16277 bp, 6 predicted proteins | sample AttsexASBM2_FD_111476 | JGI IMG/M metagenome (GOLD analysis project Ga0157364, IMG submission 111476) | Fungus gardens microbial communities from leaf cutter ant in Ribeirão Preto, State of São Paulo, Brazil - Atta sexdens ASBM2 | ecosystem: Host-associated > Fungi > Mycelium > Unclassified ...
CAGTACAGATAAAAAATATCATTTCTCTTTTTGATAAAAAAAAAAACTTAAAATATTTTAGTCCGTCAGCCAATGATAGTTTAGATTTATCGAATCAAAGACTCAGGATGATCAAACTAGATTTGGATTTGAAGAGCCAAGTAACTTTCAGATTTTTTTTATGGAAAATGAAGAGAAGTGGAGTTTGTGTGCTATAGTGGTGTTACATTGATATGGCATGCGGAATAAACTTCCTTAAATCTTCTACAAAGTTATAGAACTACAATATAAAATCATGTTTTTGCAAGAGAGTATTATTCTCAGATAGTTTATATCATGTAAGCAGGCATCACAGTATTAGAAAGGATAAGTCGAATAAAGAGAGAAAAGCGTTATGATCATTAACAAAGATGTTAATTATCAGTTTTAAACTTGACAATATTCAACCAATTTTAGAAATACAAGGTGTTATTATTAATCTTAGAGCTCAATGATGTGCTATAATTAACAGACATTCGAATTAGAAAAAGATTCTATCATAATATATGTAAAAATAAGAGTAAAGAAGCATAAAATTTTTTTCTATAAAAATGAGATAACAAGCACGAACTGTGATTCACGTATGCGAGTCTGAGTCTTGTAAAGCTACTTGATTTCAGATACTGCCACACGTTTTATGCAAGAGATGAAGATGACTATGAGAGGAAAGGTTCATTTGCACACTGTAGCAATTGCCCACTGCCAATCATAACGATTTCTGCGTAGATAGATTTACTATTTTTTTTATTTTTCTTTTTTATTATTTTATTTTTCTAGCACTGTAATTGGCTTGTGCAATTGGTTTGTAATTGATATATAACCTATGAGAGAGAGACGATTATTATTGCATTTTTAAGTCAGGCACAAGGATAGTATATAAGTACATGTACACATAGCCAACGTATTATAGCACTTAGAATACGTACGACATCAGCCTAATATACGTTATCCCTCTTCGTTGTTATTAAACATGATAATAACAAATGCTGTTCCAAGAATACAATAGAATTCGAATAATAAAAAAATAAATTAATAAACAATTGAAATAATTTATTTTTTATTAAATAACTGAGCGCGAGCATAGATAGTTTATAGCGCGCGAGTCTATGTTAGGGGACTCGAGTTTAATCCCCGACAGATCTAATAACGATTTCTCTTGGGATACACTGAGTGTAACCTCGCATTAACTACACCAATTGCGTATAAGTGTTGCATCAGTGCTGCACTACACAAGTACATACATCATGGTGTACACTTCATGCTATCGTGTTAAACATGCTATGTTTAATTCTGCTGCGGTTGACTTCCATTTTTGAAATTTTTAATGTCACACTGGTTCTACACTGTCTCTTTGAGATAGTGTAGCAAAACTTCATTTCGTGCAAAATTTGCACTATAGCCACAGAACACGTTACATTGAATGAGTTCGCCTACCACCAGGAAACACGCTACACTGTCTGATTGTTGCACTGGTAGACGATAGTTATTTTTTTAATTATTGTACTACAATTCAATCAGTTGAATATTTAATATTAGAGTATTTCTTCGAAAATTCAACTATTTTCGGAATATAAACTAAAAAAAGTTAGATTATAAATTTGAAACAATTTTTTTTATTGCAATAAATATCCGAAATATTCGAACATTTCACCGAAATGTTCACCATGTTGATCTAAATATGCTGATCTAATATGCTTATAGTCTTCGTTAGAAGCTTGAATTTTTTAGAAATTCTTGAAAATAAAGAAAAAATGAAATATATTTTTTATTCTTTTTATCATGTTTCGGAGTGATAAGATATTAAAAATGAAAAGTGAAAGAGCAGCTAGTTCACTTTCAACGTCCTATTCCGGTGATAAAAAAAATAAAAAATATTTTTCGCGAAATTATTAAAAAATTAAAACAAATCTAAGTAAACTTTCCACGAAGATTACAGGCATGTTTCAATCAACATGGTGAATATTTTGAATATTTATTGCAATAATAAACAAATTTGTTTATTATTGCAATAAATAAATAAAATCTTTGAATAAACAGTTTGATTTCTTCTAGCTTATGTCCCGAAGAGATCTTGAAAGACGGTTCTTGAAAAAATATTCTAATGCAAAGATATTCAGTTGACTGAGTATTATCAAACAAAACAACTAAAAATTCCCACTAAAAAAAAATCTTTTTTTATGGTAGTAAAAAAATCACATATAAATTTATTCAAGATCATCAAAGTATGTCTCTTTACTTATTCTACAGTTTTGATAATAGATGTCTTCCCCTTATTTCTAACTGTTAAAAAAAAAATGTAAAGAACTTTTTATCAGATTCACCGTGTATAACTCAGAATATGTTTTAACAGTGCTCCGTACAGATATCTTATTCTTACAGGATGCGTTCCACTTAATGCTCGCATATATCATCTTATTCTTATTTAATATTTGATGACAAGAAGGATGAAATGATACTTGCGAGCGTTGCGAACAGTGGAACTCACGTAAAATATGATAAGCTAATAACTCGAAAAATGTGGAAAATACAGAAAAACATTTCAGTCGAAAATGAAATGGTTGGAAGAAGAATTTTATGTTATTTGTTTTTAGAGACGCTACAAAGATACAAAAGTCACTATCACTTTTTTAATGAACTTATATTATTTCCTTTATATAATATGATTAGTCTAATTATTTTATATACAAGGTATCCCAAATATTTTATGAGCAGGTAATTTTTTATTAACTTTTTAGTATTGCGTTTTCTTATTTTTATCAATTACCTGAGATAATATGGTATTTAAAAAATTTTGAAAAAATTTTGAAAAAATTTTTAGAGCTATGAGAAGACAACAAACAATTTTTGTCTTTTGTAGTTTTTCTGTAAAGTATTTGAATAAAAAATGATTGAAGACCGATTTTCGACAATTTTGAATAATTAATATCTTGTTAACAATTGCGAAAATTGCAAAATAGTAGAGAACTTTTCGACTCAGTTTAGTCCACTCTACCTGCTCATAAAATATTTGGCGATTATTTTGAGATATTCTGTATATAATTTATTCTATATATATAAAAATATTAAGGTAGAAATATAAAAAAACCAATAATTTTCGAGATATTTTATACTATATTATGGCACATATTGACATATATTGACATAAAATATTAAAGAAAGAATTTTATTGGATCGTAGATGTGAATACACAATTAATGGGAAATAAAAGTCTTTTAACGATTGAAACTGGATCTTAAGTGCTTAAATATTCGATCTCATACGTCGTCATGAAAATTGTGCGCCAAATTGATTTTTCAGACTTCTAAAATGCAATCCGACAAAACTATAGTGGTAACATAATAATTTGATGGCATCTTGGTCTTAATAATGTTGATAAATTTAATTATTAAAATCTGTAAATAATTTTATTATGAAAAATATTACCTCGGTCGAGATTCAAACTCAGATCTCTTTCTTGCTGTATGGGCATCCATAGTCAAACTATTGAGGCCTTAGGTAATGCAAATTAATTAGGGGTAATCAAATTATCATATTACCACAAATTATTATATTAGTTCTGTCGGGATTGCGTTTTAAAAGAAAAATCAATTTGGCGTGCAATTTCATAATAACATATAAATAGTGAATTATTTAAGCATTTAAAATTCAGCTTCGACCGTTAAAAGATTTTATTTTCCTATTGGTAAATATAAAATATTAAATATCTCGTAAACCATTAATTTTATTATAATCGTACTTTACTTTGTAATACTTTTGTGAATAGAGTAAAGAAAACACATAGTTGCTTATTTAAAAAATTATCCATTTTGCTTATGTATTTTTTAAAGCAACTTATATGTTTATAAATATAACCCTATATGTTATCAAGATCATAGTCTTGAATGACTTCCAACAGGTTTCAATTGCTGTTATTCGTTAAAAAATTATTAACAATCAAAGTTAGTAATTATTTCATTACTTTGCGTGAAAAGTAGAATGGTTCTAGAGGAGGAGGTATGGGATGAACCGATTAGGAGAGTATAATTATGCGAAGCGAGGTCCATCTCACTTTTCCCTGCTTGGTGCGCGCCACTTTTCACATAAAAGATCTGTCTTCCCTTCTTGCTTAGAGGCGCACGACTTTCTAGGCAGGGAGAGTACAATATAGATCTCACGTGGAAAGTCGTGCGGGGGGGGGGAGGGGGTGAGACGGATCTCTCTTCGTGTGAAAAGTTGAACGTTCTTAAGTAGGAGGAGGTATAGGATATTACTTAATATTAAATGTATATAGCAATGTGACGTTATTTCTTAAACTTATTTTGTTAATATAATAACTATTTAATCAAATAACGAGCGACGGCTAAAACCTGTTGGAGATCACTCAAGATCATGACTTTGATAATATATATCAAGGTCATTGGAGTTTGGTCTCCTAATCAGTATTTCAGCTTGGTATAAAAATATTGGTACAAATATAATGCATATACTAAAATATGTGTAAAACCCATGTACAAAAAAAAAATTAAAATTGTATAATGTAAATTGTCTAATAACATATCTACAGATGATCTACTGTGATTCAGTTATACAAATTATATAGGATGTCTCTGACTTATGGAATCGCCTGTCATGAGCAGGTAGAACAGACCGAACGGAAACAGATCGAATCGAAAAGTCTTTTACTATTTTGTAATTTTCGTAATACTTTAAGAGACATTAATTTTTAAAGATAATTGAATAAGCACGTATCCGCGCGGATTTTCGTCAAATATACACTCATCGGTACCGATCGCTTGTTACATAGGTGCGCCGCTTGTGTTATGATGTTTAAGACGCGTCTATCACGTAATCCCCGCGTGACAAGACTGCAACCGATGGGCGTATATTTAACAGTAGACACTCGCTGCGTGGATACGTGCTTAATTGGTGATTTTTAGAAATTAATATCTTAAAATATTGCAAAAATTGCAAACTTAAGTTAAAGTTAAAGAATTTTTCGACTCAGTTCAGTCCGCTCTATCTGCTCACGAGAAGTGATCTAGTTGGGGATCCTGATAAACACATCCTGATAAACAGCACGACTGGCTCCTGCACACAGAACACGGCAACGCTTATCGCGCGGTGGAAATTATCGAACTAATCAATAATTCTATATTTTTAAATCGGCCTCACCATGCAAACCTTTTAGAAATGATGTAATAGTACTTCCGCCGCGCGGCAAAAGTTGGATTGAGTTCAACTTTTGTTGCGCGGAAACTATATATCTATTACTTCAGAGCAAGCAAGTGATTGGCTATCGCGCCAATTTACGCTGTACGGCAAGCGCTGCCGCGTTCTGTGTGTGGGAGCCATAACAATAGAGAGTTTTTGCAATAATGTGAATTCAGATACAGTGAATTTTAAAATCATGTTATCCTTTTCTTAATTAGTTGCTAGGAAGACAGATCTAACCTTAGCATTCACCGTATCTGGATAAACAGCATTGCAAAAACTCCCTAATAAGTTTTATGTGAGAGAACTGATAGCATCTAGCGGCATTCCTACAAAGATGAATTCAATATTCATTTCATTATTAATTAATTTCATTATTTTGAAATATTTTCATTAATTTTCCTTACAATTTGTAGTATTTCAATATATCTCAGTGTACAATACACAGTAAAAGATTATACATTTTACATTACTTTTCATTTTTCTTTCCCATTTTCAATATCTCTAAGATTTATGGTATTTCAGTAATATAATTCAGTGTTTAATATCTCTGAATAAATTAGTAAGAATATTAAATGTTATTTTTGCGTCAGTTTCCATTATTTTTTATTACTCGTCATTAATTTTTATTATTTTTAAAATAATAATAAATTCATAATATCTCTCAGTATTAAAAAACTTATTTATGTTGAAATACTTTCAAAAATATTTTCATTTCTCATTTCAACAATTTCATTGTCGATTTCAATCATTTCAACCACTTCAATTATTTCAATCATTTCCATTAGGAAATTTTTTTTTCTATTAGGAAAATTAATACATACGAGAGGAATACGGAATTCAAAATGTAGTGGAATTCATGAGAGTAAGGAGATGTCATTGGAGAAATTATGTGGACAGGATGAGATCCGATGGAGTGATAAAATGGACAAGATCGGAGATCCTTATTTCCAGACGATTGTCCGGAAGATCGTCCAAAAGATGGGTACAAGAATTGGACCTCTGCTTCGAAGGAAAATTAAGAGAGAGCAGAAGAAATAGGATACAGTCCTAATAGAAGAGGAAGAAGAAGAATTAGAAAAATCATATTATAATAAAAAAAAATTATATAATTTTATTTAAAAAGTGGAGGTATCTCGTATCTTTCTGGTGTCTCCATAAAAAAAAAATGTAATACTATCTCCATAAAAAAAAATACGTCCCCTTCGAAACGATTCTTTGTCTGTAACATTTTTCAGTTTTTTCCATATTTATCGAGTTATTGGCTTGCCATACTTTATGTGGGTCCTCAGATAGCAATGTGGCTGTCTTGTTGCTTGCTAAGTATACTATACATTGCTAAATATGTGTTGCTACCAGAATTATAGCAACTGAGTTTTTGTTAGCAACTTAATACATCCACAACATCATTTTGCTGAGACACGCTTTGCTATCTGGGTCATGTATAATTATTTTACCTATATATCCTATCTTGCACCAAAGAATCCATTATAGTTCCATCTATCTCGCCGAAGAATTTTCCGGTATGTTCATGACGTTCACTTATAATAATAAATCCATTGTTATCTAGAATGTAACAATCGAGCTCCTCCGAGGCGCAATTCTTTTTACATCCTGTCATTCCGGTACACTAAAATAACGAAGTTACTCATATTTCATGTGATAATTATGCATAAAAAAAATACGTTTACTTACTGTCGAAGTAATATTCACAAAATGAGTTGCCAAAGATGAGTGTTGGAATTGCAAACCTACTACCACTGCTGGAGCTTTGTGACCTTTTCCGATGAATACAGCATGGGTGGCAGTGACGAGTGGATCGGTCGTATCGGCTAATAATTAAAAAATCATATAAATAATTGATACAACATCAATACGCAGCGACGTCAGTCAGTCAGTTAGTTAACATCAAACAGTGAGAAAGGACAAATCTTTGGGAAATCTAGAATTACGTGCACCAGTCCTATATATTTGATTACACATATATATATATGGCTCACATAAAAAAAAACAAAGAAATAAAGTTTATCAATCATATTATTCATATTGGCATAAAATTTCATTTTAAATTATGATGTCTATAAAGCATTTCAATAAAAAACAAAGGGTCTAGTCGAATAAGCATATAAAAAATGTCTCTAAATCAAATCCAATTTTGAGTGTGTTACATTGTTAAGCTCGATAAAAGATTATTTTCACATTTCAATAAGATTATATCACATTTCAACTTGTTAAACTTATCCATGTAGTAGTAATAGTAAAAAACGTCAATTTCAATTTTTTTTATTTTTCTACTGCGAATTAAAAAATTTGACATACTTTTTAGCATATTACATTAAAAAAAAATTTTTTTAGATTTTTGACCAAAAATTTGAATTAAAAAAAATGAAAAAATTTTTAATGAATGTTTTTTTATTGAAAATATTTGAGTACTGTCTTCAAAAAATTATGGTGAATTAATCCATGATGAAATATGTCATATGTCTCTTTCTCTTTTTTTAAGATGTCTTTTTTAAAGATGTGGAGTATTGTTTCAAAAATTGAAAACCAGTTTTTTAATATTCTTTATTTGTATTTTCCCGGCAAAAATGTATTTAATATAATACTATTATATTTATACATACATTATTATAATTATATATACATTATAATTATATATATATATACATTATTTTGAAATATTTTATACAACATGGGATATATATTCAGAAGTAACCGATTTTTTAAATGAAATTATATAATAATAAGGAAAAAAAATATATTTAATATATTTAATTTTTATAATATATTTAATTTTTTTTGATATTTAATTAGTAATGTCGTTTGCATCAAAAAATTTTGGTGTATCTCAGTTAATATGTTCTTTTTTGTTGAAACATTTTGAGGGCCACAAAGAATATTCGAAAGTTAAAAATAAGATCCACTTTAATTTTTACAAATATTTTAAAGAAATTTTATTATTTTTTTTATCCAACTTTTCTTTATTTACAAATGATATGCAAGAAATAATTAAAGCTAGGAGCTTTCCATCAGAACATTTAGGCGATATGCATCGACTTTAGTTTTCCAATAACGATATAACATAAGTTTACACAGCCAAAAGGAAACTCTGTCGTGTCATCTAAAAACCTTGATGAAAAACATAAATTTATGTTAAAATACGCATATTTACCTGCGTCAAATGATACGCTGAAAACGAAGCTTTCCGGTTCTATGGAATGTTGATCTACTGCGCGTTTGTACCATGATGAATCCATAGCTCTTGCATGTCTTTCAGCGAATCGCCTGCGTGCCATTAATTTTGCAAGATTGGATAATAAATCATGTTAAACATCCATCGTTTTCCAAATTTTTGATTTAACATTAAACAAATACTGTTTTATAATTCTTAGCATTTATCCGACAGTTTTATTGTTAAAAATAAGCTCACGATTCCTCGGTGTTTCCGTCATTCTGTTGATGTTCGTGCCATCGCAGAAGTCCGCTCCTGGTCGCAATGAAGCTCCTGGTGACGCCGAATCTACCTTTGCCCTGACTGCAATTGCAAAACAAGCTATGTAAACTATATTTTCAGTGGAACAGCAAATTGGAACGCCATTGGTACGCAATTATTTGCATATTCAGTAGCTGAATTGCAAATCAAATTAATTGCTTTAATCGTGACACATGGAGCGATTTCCGATCAATAGTTTTGAGCTTGCAACTTCTCTTCCGTCGATTAAAATACGAGGAAACAAGTGCGAGATGAAATAAAGCCGTGAAAACGCAGATTTGACGTAGCTGGACATTCGAGGGTCTTTCGTTAACGTACCTATTAATTTTGATGTTTTATAAGTTTGATAATCTGTATTGGAGACAACAATATATTTAAATATATACAACGATATACATATTTTAATATGCAACAAAAAATATATATTTTTTAAAATTTGCATTCAATAATCACAACGTTAATTGTATTGTATATAGAGTGTTTGATACGCGATAGTAGAATCAAAAAAGAAAGTAATTCCTTAATGAAAATTCGAAATACATACATACATACATACATACATACATACATATATAATATATATATATATATATATATATATATATATTCACATCGGTTACATTTTTTTTATATGTTGTCTTTACAGTGTTTCCCTTATATTATAAGATTATTTTTTGTCTCAATGGCAATATCATAATATCATTTCATCTTTTGAATTTCGAGCTTAATTCGTTGCCAATAATCAAAATTAATAAATTTAATTTAATATAATTATTCTATAGCTAATTTAATATAATTATTCTATTTTGCTTGTTCTTGTCTTATTTTTATTCTCGATAAATGACCTGAAAACATTACATATTTTTAACATTATAAATCGATTCTTTACGAAAATAAATTAATGTAACTTTAAAGATCTGATTACAGATGATGATTCAAAAACCTTTATTTTGTTTTTTGCTTGGACTAATCATATAAAAAATAGATAAAACATTATTAATATTCTAGGGCAAGCCTGCTACGAATGTATAACATAATAAGAATGTATAAGGTAAAGAAAATAATGATGCAAAGAAAAATAAAAATAAAAAGTGAAAAATACAAAAAAAATGGAGACACAGAAAAAAAATAGAAACGAAAAAATACAAATAAATAATAATGAAATTGCTGTAATAAAAATTATAATAATGATAATTACGAATAGTAAAAAAAAGAGAAAATTAGTAAACAGTAAGAGCAAAAATGATTAAAAAATGGACTGGTTAAGGTGATCGAATTGAGTGAATTTGAGTGTCTAATGAATTCTCATTTTTTTTTTGGGTCCATTTGTTTTAAACGAGCAAAATCTTTCTGAAAATAAGGCGGGTAGAGTCAATCTCAGTAGAGTCAATCGGCTGCTAAGCGATTCACTTTACTTCGTATATTAACTATGAAGATTACATTTTTCTGTTATTTATTGATATTAGAATTTAGATATTCATAATCTTGTCTAATTTTATTAAGGCTATAGACGTGTAGCAAATTAAAAAATACAGGAGCTTCTTCAACATTATATAAAATTTTTGTTTAAAAAGATGAATAATTAATGTTTTTGTTAGAAAAACTCATCTTTAATAATAAAATTAAAATGCAAAATTATTTAATCAAAAAAACTGCAATAATAAACAATAATAGCATTTACAGAATTATTGCGTTTCGTGCGTCTGCATGATTGTCAAGATTTTAACTTTAATAAATTACGTAAAATAAGAAATAAGATTATATAAGTTACATAAAAAAGTAACTAAATTATCTTTTTTATTACTTTTGTTTTGCGTAAAAATTACCTTTCTTAATGAGTAACGGTAATGATAATTAAGTTATAATTTCTAGTAACGAATAACGAAATTTGAAAGTTACTATTTCAACACTTCGTTACTCGTTACTTTTAGTTCTTTCAGTGAGTAACACGTAATGCCGACAAGTTACTTTTCAAAGTAACTTTTCCAACTTTAGCACAACTTTAGCATTTAATTAGTTAGTGTTATCGTCATAAAAAATTGCAACATTATTATCAAATTTTATTATAAAAACTAACGACACGAAGAAAATGAAACGAGAAAGTAACTTTTAACAACCTTGAGAAATAGACATTATTGTATTTTACACTTGCCATGTTCAGTTCACGAAATGAATTTAAAAAAGTTTTATTTTTCATGAAATTACGCATATATGCAATGTATAGGTAAATATAAAAATTGTGTCTCCAGTTTCTTGAAAAATTTTGCTTTTTCTTTTGTTGTAATTTACAAAAAAATTAAAAGTAGAAAAAATTTTTTAAATTCATGAAATAATATTAAACAATTAAGTATTATTTTAAAACTTGAAATTAATTGAATAAATCATGTTTTATTCGTTATCGTAGCCATCATTTTCAAAAATAATATTTTGAAAAACGTTTTTTGAAGGCATTTTGAGACATAAAATAATAATTCCAAATTTCGATGATTCTCAAATTTCGAATCAAACGTTATAGATAGAGATGTTATAGATAGAGACAATATATAATCTCAGAAAAAAATTCAAGTTGAGCGTAGGATTAATTTTAGAAATACAAGGAGTCAAAATGATAAAATTTGTATCATTTTCAATATTATTTAAGTTTCAAAAAGAAAATAATATCCTTGAAGTCTTTTTTTCGTTATTTGGCACATTCAATTAACCTAGCAAACGAGAATGAATTGAAATGAATTGAAATGGATTCAGATTTTCAGAAATATTGATTCACGAATGTTAAAATGAATGCTTTTCAATCCTGAATGTATTTTTATTCATTTTTAGAAATTGCATGAAGCATATCTCTATGCCTTTCAATCTAACAATAATATTAGTTTTTTCTGTACACATTGTGAATACTGTTCAATTCAAAATTTTGAATAGGAAATGCAGTTTTTCAATCCAATTGCATCCAATTGAATCTAATTAACTTCAATTGAATCCAATTAAATCCAAAAAAATATTCGCTATTTAAAATACGCATTCGGATAGAAAAAAATTTCAATTTATTTTAATCCATTCTCATTTGGGAAGATAAGACCGCCCAAAAATTTGTACTTTTTCTTTGCTGTATAATTTGTACATGAACCACAGTTTGAGCAAAACATTGCATAAGCTATTTCTTATAATTTTAATTACCCAGCAAATGAGAATGGATTAAAATGGATTAAAATTTTTTTAATGCGTATTTTAAATCCATAAAAATGAATTAAATGGATTGAAATGGTCTGAATCCGAGCTGACATTAGTTTAATAATCGAAAAAAAAAAATATTCACATTTAAAGGTACAAATTTTATTCCTAAGACATTTATAATAATTATATACCTGAAATTAACTACTTCAAATTGATATTAAAAAATGCACCTTAATGGGATTTGAACCTGGGTATCGATGTAGTTTCCCCTAGGAATGAATACATGTGAACAAATTCACGTGAATATAATGAATAAGCGATAAACTTTTAACTTTTGGCTGTTATAAAATGTGAAATAGTTCACGGGAAATTTTCCGGCAAATAATGAAATGCTTAAAATGTGAAAATCTAGTTATTTTTTTAGTAAATTTTTTAGTAAATTAATATAAATTAGCTTATTTTTCGATTTTTTGGTCTGTTTTCTATTCCTGCATTAGACTGCATTAGAATTCTCTCGCTTTCGATAAATATCAAATATATTTGAATATCGATTTGAAATATATATTTAAAATGAATTCTCGCCATAAATGGTGCGAACGAAGAGAAAGAGCATGCAGTTGATAGGCAAAAACTTCACATATTAAGAAAATATTTGCGTGATGTTAAATTAAATATATGAGTAAAAAATAAAAATATGAAGTGAATAAAAATCACATGAAAATTTAAAAATGAAAATTATAATAAAAAATAGAGATTTATGAAACAGGTTAAAAAATATCCTTTTTCTATTCAGATGAAGATTTCTCCCCAATTCGGAACAATTTAGGATTTGTGCTATATTCTCCCATACATTTTTCTACGAATTTTAAATACATATTGTTTTTTTACTACATACAATTAAGAACAAGAATAATGAAATAACATGTTTTTATCAGTCCTTCCTACGTCTTTGAGAATTTCGCGGCATTCTTCTCCGCACAATATCCAAATTTTTTGACATTACGTTTAACAGCATTTCCTTTTGTTTTTGAGTTACATTCATTGTTATTCTCGATTACATGTATAAGGAAACAACAAATAATGAATACAATGTGATTTCCTATCAAAATACGTATGTATGTGCATACATACCGTACATACATGCCGTAAACACTTGTTACATTTTCATAAATTTAAGAGAAATGACGTAAATTCGTCTTATGATCTCACTTTCTCATAACTTCCTTACATCTGATTTCACTTTCTCATAATTTTCTTACATAATCATTAAATCTGATATCATTTGAAAATAAAACTTTTCATGTGAGATTGATAGGTACGAAAAGTGAAAAAATGAAAGTTTCCCTGGGACCTCTGGATTATGAATCTTCTACGTTTCATCACTTCTTCAATTAGTAAATGTGTTATTCATTCTCTACTTCAATTACACAGCTAACCTAGTAACGAAATTATATATTATAGATATAATAAAAATATCATCATTTAACAGATATAATAAAGTATAAACAATTTACATTATTATGGACATATGTAATTACATTACTACTTCGGTTGCACCAATGTTACTTTGACTTTAAGAAAGACTTAAAACTTTCTCTGTCTCATTTAAAAAAGAAAAAAAGACAGAGACAAAGAAAGTTTTAAGCCTTAAAATTTAAATAATTGGTACAATCTATTCTAGAAATTAAAGAAAATAATTACATATAGGATATACAGCGAGATAATAATTTGGATAAGTTAACAGAAATTGTATAAAATTTTGAAATTGTATAAAAAATTAAGATCGCATATAATGTATTTAATAAAACACAAAAACAACATACATTATTGCACCAATAATATAAGAATTAAAAATATAGTCCAAACATCATGTTTATATAATAATAGCAGGTTTAGAAAATGATTTGGATTTAAACTGGATGTGTAATAAAATATATGAAAAGATAAATTACAAAGAGACACTTCAGGAGTCCATCAGACCGGAATGTGGCAAATTAGAGTAAAAATTTGTTAATAACAAATAATAATTAGATGACCATATACATATAAAAGAGAGACTAGACTAATGTTAGTTTCTTTAAATTTCTTTAAAGTTTTTTTCTTTTTATTCATAATAATGGTAAGTATTACTATGTTATACTTATTATTCCTACAAAGGAAATAAGTACAAAAAAAAAATCATACAAAAATAAAAACAGAATTAATATATTTTTCGAATAAAATAAAATGCGTGTCTCTTCATTGTCAAAAATCAAAATTCTTCAAAAAATTCTATAAATATTAACTTAAATTAGTCTTCAGACTAGTTGTTAAGATTACATTTGTTCCTAAAACAGTTCGTTTAATAATAAATAAACTTCACAAGTGATGTATCATAAATGTAAACATAAAAATTAGTATTAATTTCAATGCTTATACGAAATGTCTTATTTTAATAATATTATGAAATATGATAATTAATTGTAATCTTATATCTAATTTAAATAAAAAGCTAACACATTTTTTAATATGCAGATTAAAACGAATCACATAAAGTCTTTAGAATGAAAAGAATCATAAATTTTTTAAAAGCTTATCCTTACTTATAGTTTTAAGGGCTACTGACTATCTCTATAAATATACAATATACATTAATTTTTAATCGCTCTCCTCTTTTAAACTATTTTTAGAGTTCTAATTAGAATAATCGCAATGACTGTTATCACAATAATCTGAAATTGACATCAATGAAATGTTATCTTCGTTAAATATTACATCTGAAGACATCAATTTTACATCATTAATGTAATAGATACAATCTTCATTTCATACGCTAAGCATTTTTTGTGTGAAGAGAGTCATCTGATAAATTGTTGCGAACATATACTAATTTATTCTCTCAGTTCGAAACAGTACTTTCTTTTCTTTGAATGAAAAAATCAAAGTCTGCCCATGATTTTTCATACATGAAGTTGGATGTAATTGTAGTAAACAAACAGCGATTGGTGTAATAGGTTGATGAGGAAAATATCCGTACCATTACACAATCGATATACATTTAGAATCAATTGCATTGTTACGTCCAAACCCGTGGAGATTTTAAAATTATAATCCTACTGGAGAGAAGAGGAGCAGGAATGGTGAGGGTACTTGGTAGGATACGAGACTCTTGTCTCGCAGATATCCGCACATAAGCGAGTACCGCGAATCGAACGTACCTTTTTCGTGCTCGCCTCGGATATGAGTCAACGTCTCGAAAAGACGCTACGACACCTGTTTCCTACGAGCGGTTCGAATTTCGAGTCAAGGAATCTAATTCCTTTAACTCGGGAATGGACGCGATCTTTGAAAAGGGCAAGATTAAACGATTACGAGGTTTTTAGGGTTTTTAAATTAAAGAACGAGAGAAAGATGTAAAATTATTAGTATTGTTCTTGACCATTCAGAAGATAAAGAAGATAAAGAAGAAAAACAAGATTATACTTTAATAAATTTATTTATTGCGAACTAATTTACGTATTACAGATTGACGCGATAATGTTTATTAATTAATTAATATTTGACGACTATTTAACAATCATTTAAATTTTATGCATGTTAATTGGATTAAATCGCCAAAGAATGAAAATTCAGGCAGAGCACAGATTTTTGTTCAGTCTATTTCTTGGATAATAACGGAAGGAGGAAAAAATTGAAAAAGAATCCCACCGGAATTAAATAAGAGTTGGTGGAATCTGGAATAAATACTGGAATACAGGAACGGGAAAGTTGGCCGGTAATTTTATGCCGGATTTCGTCTGGATTGAAATAATAAGAGCCGACCGTAAAGGTCCCCTCGAGAATAGTCCGCGGGAATTGTCTGACGAGTGATTCAAATGAATCACTCTCTTAGATGAAAATAGAATCTCGGTGATAGTGAAGGAATTTCTTCTAGGAACTCCACGCTCTGTGGAGTTCGTCGGAGACGGAATTCCTCTGGGAGAAAATGGGATGAAGATGACGGATGAATCGGGTGTCAGCGGAGGAGTATCAGGGAAAATTCATTCCGAAAACGCGGATGAAGATCGAGGAGGAGAAGGAGTTCGAAGGAGAAGGAAGAGATATCACTTCTAAGTTTAGGTAGAGCCGACGAAGCCGGTGGTGGTGAAGGTGGTAGAGGCAATGCGTCCTCGGCGATTCCAATTTCCGAGAACCCTCAAAGTACTCCTGGTACGTTTGATCCAGAAGTCTCCGCGCTTCATGGTAGGCTTGGCTTTTAGCTAATCCTTGTAGGGGCAATTTAAGCGACACTATGATTTAGGATGGGTTAGGTTTCGCGGTAAGTATACGTATATATATATATAATATATATATATATATATATATATATATATATATATATATATATATATATATATATATATATATATATATATATATATAAATA
>Ga0157364_1002951_pt1 | contig 16273 bp, 10 predicted proteins | sample AttsexASBM2_FD_111476 | JGI IMG/M metagenome (GOLD analysis project Ga0157364, IMG submission 111476) | Fungus gardens microbial communities from leaf cutter ant in Ribeirão Preto, State of São Paulo, Brazil - Atta sexdens ASBM2 | ecosystem: Host-associated > Fungi > Mycelium > Unclassified ...
AAAATCCAACACCAGGAAACATTTTTCTCCAGAAGTGAGTGTGCAAGGATCCCTCAATATAATATGAGCATATAGCTTGTAATATCCAGATTTTCATCACCATTCCCCTATTATTCTTTCATTACATAGCCTCCATAGTTACTTCTACATACTATTTACAGAGCTTTGGGTAGTTTTATGGATCTTTGTTGTTGAATGGACATTCTGCTTATTCATGTTTATGACTGTGATCAGCATAGTATAACTCAGTGATAATACACAGCACTTGCTGAGTTATTTAAGTGTCATTTATGTTATATATTGTTATGACTTAAACTTCAAAGTGTTAAGATAAAAGAAGATCCTTGTATTAGTATTAACATAAGAGAACTTGATAGAGTTTCTAGTATAAAGTTATCTAGCTTATATACTGTTGGCTAAGGTGTAATGATAAGTTGATTTCTATTTTTACTTCTTTTCTCTATTTCTATTAGTGTGGGCCCACTTGTCAGGTATAGTTCACACCAGAAGATGAAAGCTTACAGGGTTGGCTCAGAGTTGTATGAGGTATGGAAACTTATACAAAGTGTATGATAGTACAAACTTTCCAGAACAATCTTGGTTTTAGCTTATATACTGTACTATCTGTCTGCCACAGAGTTGTAACTTTGAAGATAGAGCAGAGTCTAAAGAGAGTGAGTTCTGATAGTGGTATGCCACTAAAGAACACTGGAGATACTAGAATCAAAAATGGTAGACTTGTTTCATTTCATTTTATTTCTTTTATTTAAGTCTTTCTTATTTTCTATTTTGATTTCTCTATTACTTTTCTTATTTTTGGGACTTAGCAGAGAAGGAATAGTATGATGTTATGTATGACTGTTACAAATGTCACAGATTGATCACACATATGTCACAGATTGATCACACATATCACAGTCATAGTCACAATATAATAAGATATGTCAGAAGGATGATGTCATATACCATATAAGATAATAACTCTTATTTATCTAACTTGTAACATTTAGAGTAGGCTAAATATAGATATAAAAGTGCATATAGACCATGTACCAGAGATATAAAGTAGACTTACCTATACTAGGAACTTTACTAAGTTCTCTTATGTTAACTAATATAAGATTTCTCTTTGGTTCTAATATATAGACTTTAGTTATAATATTTATTAGAGAAAAGAATAACACTATCACAAAGGGTAGGCTTTGATCAGTTTGAACTTAGTATATAATACTACTTGATCAAAAGATTTTTTAATATGCAAAAATCTTAGCTGTTTACACAATTTATGTTTATTGCAGTTATAGTTATCACAGTTATTAGAACATTGTAAAAGATAAACTATCTTATACTAGAAACTCTATCAAGTTTTCTTATATCATTTAATACACAAGTATACTTTCATTCTTAGCATTTGAAACTTAAAAGTTATAACACTAAGTCTCTAACAGCTATTATCTATAGGAAGTAGCCAAACATCAATATCTATCTCAAGTTCTATATCTATAAGTATATCTCATTCTTTTATTTATTTCTAATCTCAATCTCTTGTTAATTCTTTCCTCATCAGTACCACTTTGTGTTATCAAAGACCCAATATTCTATTTCTTATAGACTTTAGAAGAAATTATTTTTGCTCAATGGTAAACATTTTCCTTAGCTTCTGTTCTCTTTATATCTATCTATGTGTTAGAAATAAACTAGCTATTGAACTAGTCATGCCAAAAGCACACAATGCCAAGCTTAGCTTTGATATCTAGCTTATGTTATATATACTTTATACTATACTTCTAATAGTATCTCTCTTTTCTAAAGTATGTGAGAAATCACATTAAAGTCATATATATACCTAATACTAAGAGTTATGCTATGTATTATAGTTATAGAGTCTTGACAGTCTTATAGGGATTTCTAAAGGGTTAGTAACCTTTGATTTTATTAGATATAGTTTATATCTTGTTATCAAAAATAGTTGTTTGTGTGTTATCCAAGAATATAGAAGATAGAGTCAGGATGATCTTCAGCTTCAGCTTATGTACTATATCTCTACTAGTCACACTAGTTGTGTATTTCAGAAGTGGACTTGGGGAACTTAGTGAGTTAGAACCACTAGAGAGTAATAAGATATGTCATTACTAACACTGAAAGAGGATGTTAGTTTTAGTTGATTTTCATGATAAAGCTAGTATAATATGAGCTATCAGTTTATATACTAGGTAATCTACCTAGGGTAGCTATCTGGAATGGAGACTGCTAAGTAAGTTACCATATATACTGATGATCCTTGAATATTAAAAATGGAGTCTATGGAGTTTGGCAAGGATCAGCAAGAATATCCAAGAGGGAATAGAGAAAGTTGATTTACACTAAAAGAGTTCAGGAAATGTAGATAAAGAAATAAGAGTTATCTTGTTATGGGATGCTTTGGACACTAACAATTTTTATTTTATTTTATTTTATTTTTTCTGATTTTATATGGATTTTCTTTTTCTTTTGGACAATGGAGAGGCACATGACACAGAAGTCACATGACAGGTCACATGATGTAATGTCATAAGCCTAGAACATAGTGGAAGAGTCTGGAAGATGATGTCAGGGTATATAGAGACAACATGGTGGCTTTGAGTAGGAAATAAGGCAGACATGAGGCTGCAATATGGACATAAGGGCAAGACTAATTATTAGTAGCACGGACCAAGCATGTTTTGTATAAATAGGACTCTAATATAAAAAAGACTTCTTGTTGAGTTCTCTTGTGAAATTCCCACTTTATATCCATTCTAAGAGATTTGCTGCCTTGTGCTGCTATTGAACTTTGTGTCTATTAGTTGCCACAACATATCTGTGATTATAAGACAGATGACTGGAATAAGATATAATAGCTTTACAAAGCATCCAGTTTAATGGAAATATAGTAGCTATGTAATTGGCACTACCCCTAGTAACACTTTTAGTTATATTATGTCTCTATATTGGCAACTGTTTATTTAAAGGAAATAGTTTTACCAAAAGTTGAACTACTAACAGCTTAGAAATATGATATTATGTTAGGAATAGACTAGCTATTAAACCAGTTATACTCAAAGTATAAAATATTAAGCTTAGCTTTAACATCTGTCTAGTGCTATATATATACTTTATACTGTACTCTTGATATTATAGATTAGTTCTCTTTTAACCTGGATAAGATTCTTTAAACCTTGTTCTTTTTTTAGAGTAATTATGTTTCCAAACACACTTTTACTACCAGTTTTTTCTGGTTAATATGGAAGTAAAAGCTGTAAATAAGCTTAAAGTGTCTAGTTATTACCAAGGATGCTGTCTTGTTGAATAATATCTGAATTATTTCCAAACTTTTATTGCAAAAGTAGAATATATTAACATTTTTTAAAAATAATCAACAATTTATTATATAGGACATAGTAATAGACTATGGTAGCTACAACATAACTACTTACATAAGAAAAAATAAAATAAAATAAAATAAAAAAGGGAAAATGAAGAAAAGGGAAAAGAAAATATAGATAATGTTACTTTACACTAGATAGAGTAAGAGATGAGATTACTATCAAGAGATATCTTTATAAAAAGAAAAAGTATCTAGATTAAACTCCAAAAAGGTAACAAAATGCTCTAAAGACTCCCTGTTGGAATTCTAATGATTGTTGTATCTTTTATATTCATGAAGGATGTGACATCTTGACTTGATTGAATCTAAGCTGCTCAAGTATTCAAATGACTCTTTAGAAAAGAACCTTAGGTGATATTTACTTGCCAGAGTATAATTAGTTATTGCTCTTATTGCTCTTGTACACAGTGAGTTATAGTATCTGAATAGTTTGAGCCAAGTAGTGTCTTTAGTATACATAGGCTTTATTATGTCTTAAGATTCAAAGTTAAAGTCAAAAGAATAAACATTGAATTAGGTTAATTACAAGAGAGCTTAATGGAGTTCTTTGTACAATGTATCTATCTTATATACTATACTAGTTGGTCTATGCTACTACTGTGTCTAGCCTACCCTAAAGACCATGTATAAACCTTAAGGTCAACATATGTTAAGTACATTATATGATATTATTGTTCTAGAAGCTTCTACTGCATTCTATCATGACCATGTGACTGTGTGATCATGACTGACATGCTAAACTCTAACCCTAAATAAGAGAGAAGTGAAAATGAAATAAAATGAAAAGAAAAAGTAAAAAATAAAAATGAAACAAAGTCCAATATTTGTCACTCTGATAGGCATGATAGGAAGATACTCATTATCAAGAAGATCAAGAATGTTATTTTCCTTATAATCTGACACTTGAAATATCATTTGCCATTTTTGGATAATAAAGTTGTACTCTTTCTTGCTGAAGTCCCAAGACAATTTATAAGAGAAATTAGGGACATAGTTGAACTATTTGGTCTCTTTGTCAATATTTGAATGATGAATTCATTTAGCACTGCTCAGGCCATCCCAAAAGGCTATTAATTTGTTAGACCTTTTGTTGAAAAATTCTCTAAGATCTTGAAATATTGTGATAGATTGTAATTGATAAGAATGGGAGGATGAATTAAAGATCAACCTTGCAGAGTGGATAGTATCTATAATGACAATAAAAGTGATATTTTGGAGATGAACAGCTTGATTAATGCCACATCTGATGGTGAACAATTCTGCTTTAGTAAAAGTAACTGTTATAAACTTAAAACTAGAGTTAAGTCAAAAGAACAGTCTTTGGATTGGGTTGATTACAAGAGAACCCAATGGAGTTCCTAAGTATAATTTATCTACCTTATATATGCTTGGATCATGATCTATGCTACACTAACCTAATCTACCCTAAAGGAATATACATTACTCTTAAGGTTAATATATATAAAACATACTATATAACATTATTGCCCTAGAACCTTCTATGTCTTTATGTGACCTGTGACTATGTGACCAATGTATGACAGTGTCATGTGACCATCACATTCTAAATAAAATAAAATAGAATAAAATAAAATAAAATAGAGTCTTTTATTCATAATTTTGATAGTAATGTTGATAGCATGATGAATTGTTTTGGCTAGAATATTTTGACCAGAACAGACATGCAAAATTGAAGTGGTGTTGTGGCAACCACTAATCACAAAGACTAATAGTAGCATAACAAGTAAATCTCTCAGTAGGGTATCAAGTGGAAATCATAAGAGAACTTGACAAGAAGTCCCCAATGTATTGCTACCCTATTTATACTATAGATACATGGTTTATGCTAACAATAAATAATTCTACCCTAATGTCCATGTGTTGTCCATACTTTTACCATATATCAATCTCATATCTTTCATAAGGACACTATGCTCTATATATGTGCTCTGATATTCTTTTAGTCCTTTTTCCCAGAGTCTAGGCCTATGATCTCATATCATGTGACATGTTATGTGACCATAGTCATATGCCTCTTCATCGTCAAATAACATAAAAAGAAAAGAAAATTCAAAAGAAAAGAAATATTGAATTAAGAAAAATGTTAGTGTTCCAGTGCACTATAACAAGTGGTGACATTGTTTTTGATATAAGCATTGGAAATAATGATGACAGTTTTGGAATCTATATAGGAGTTTTTGAAGATTTTGTTGAGATTTTGAAGATAGGCTTTAACAAAGTCTTTATCTTTGTAGTTTACTATATAGAAAGAAAATTGATCAGGAAAATTATCTACTAAACAAAACCCAGATGAGAGTTTTTTTATAGACTGTCAAATGAGGAAAAATGACCATTTAGATGATCATTGGAGCCAACAATAGAGCTCTTGAGTTTTTGGCATTGTTTAGAAGTCAAGTTTCTCAGTGATAACTAATAAGGATTTGCTTTCTTTTAATAATGTTTGTTTAGAAGCAAGTTAAGGGTGTGATGTTTTAATAAAGATACCAATCTTAGTTGTTGTCTTCTACTGATTTTCTCGAAGTGTAGATATATAGAAATAAGACTAGTAATCATCTTAACTCTCTATAAGGGTGACATACAAAAAATACTTGTAATCTATAGCACTACTCTTTATTGCACTTTTCTTAGTTCTTTAAGAGGATGATAAAGAGAGGCACTTTTGAAGTACCAAAGTGGGAACTTATAGAGAGTGATAGGTATAATGTATGTACAGTATAAGAGTCATTTGTGTGAGAGTGACAGACCTCTAGTAGAGTTTCTCAACATCTTCATATCTTTAACAGTTGATAAAGCTTTGTTGGAATAATAGCAAATATGTTGACAGAAAGAAAGTTTCCTGTCAAATATGAATCTGAGATATCTCTAACTTTCCTTTGGTCATAATGAAGGACCTCTTAGTGAACTAAGATCCAAAGAAGAGAAATTGAAATACTTAGTCAATCTAGAAAAATAAAAAACCTCTAATTTTGCATATTTGATAGTGAGACCAAATTATCCAAAAAGAGAAAAAATAATACTATAACTACAAAAAAGATTTGCATTTGATTTTTCAATTTTTTCCTTTTTTTGAATATATAAAAGATAAGAGTAATATAGAGAGTAGAAAGAATAGAGGAGAGAGTGGAGTCTTATTCTATATCTATGTCTGCCCTAAAAAAAACAAAATTGTTCTAAACATACTGAGTTTTTTTATTGATTAAATAGTTGGAAAAAAAAAGAAGAAATTCTTGAGTTAAAACCAGCCTTGTCCAAAATCATCAGAAGAAAGAGATAGTTAAGTGAAGGAAAGAACTGAGTGATGTTAAAAGCCAAAGTACTTGTGTGGAGGTCTTTAACCTATCTTGTGTGAATGAGATGGGTAAGATATAATCTTGTGTTAGTAGTGCAGTGTGTCAAGATCACAGAAAGTGGACTTAGCTTTTCCTTATTTTCTTATTCTTATTTTTATTTCTTTTTGATTTATTTTCATTTTTCTATTTTTAGAACTTAGGGTTAGTGTTAGTGATGACATCACTCAGTCACATGATACATGGAAGAAGATAAAAGGTTCTAGAAGAAGTGATGTTATATAACATGTACACCACATGTTGACCTTATGTCTTATACATGGTACTTTAGGATAGGATGCACAGTAGCTAGCACAGATCATGTGGATAGGTATATAAGGTAGACTACTTTGTAAAGAGCTCTCTATCGAATTCTCTTGTGTTTACCCTAATATAAGAGTGTGTTCTTTTATCCAATACTAAGGATTTAAGATCATAACACAGTGTAGTTTCAATCCTCCAAGTTGATTAGGATAAAAGGAAATAAATTGAACTTGGAATCTCTCACTGATGATTTTTAATGAGCTTTCCAAGTGTATTAAGAAGAATAATAGATTGAAAAGTTTTGGAAGAGTCATAAGCCACTTTGTTTGGCTTGGGAATAATGATCAAAGTAAACAACTTGAAGTATAAAGGCCAAAATCTGAGGTTAATCTATATATTAGTGATGTTAACAAAGTTTAAGACACATTTGTTGTCAGCTGTTAGGACTTTAAGATGGTGTCATGAAATATGGTCAGGCCTAGGAGTGGATGAGCTGCTATGTTTTTTGATAGCATTATTGAATTCCACTTTAGAGAAGGGAGGTTACTTAAAAAGAAGTTTTATAGAAATTTTGTCAAGTAGATGTAAGTTGACTTGCCAGTTTTGAGCTGAGTTGAACATATAATGAAGTGCTTGCCAAAGATCTTCAAGTTTGATACATGGTCATCCATTGAATTGCAGAGCTTCAATGGCTAGCAACTTATGCTTCTTGACCCAATCTATTAGGTTCCAAGATTTCTTGTTTCTTTTTAGGCTATTTCTTGAATTTTCAAAGAATGATTTGTTTTCTTGATGATCTCTTTGAATTCTTTCCAATCCACTATAGACTTGGATATGCAATATGAGTTCAGTTTGGTATTACACTCTTCATTCCACTGTGCTTTAGAACATTTAGTGATTTTGACAAGTTTGAAATACTTATTCTAGAGAGATTCTAATATAGTTGTATATTCTTGTACTACTTTTTCCAACAATTCTATATCAGTAATATTGGACATGCTAATACCACCTATCACCTTCTTGAGATTACTGATGAGTCTTTCCTCTTTCTTGCTATTCTTGATGATAGTTCTTTGCTTATTCTGGATAAATTCCTTCTCAATAATAATATTGGCTATTAAAGAAGCATGGTCTGAAGAGCTTTAAAAATTGGGTAAAATAGAATGGTTATTGATTTCTAAAGAATTAGCTCTATAAGGGTTCTTAGATGAAGATGACATCAAAATTTTTGTAGTTTTCTAGGATTATATCAGTGAGAAGTTGGTTCTTTTGAATGTTCTGTAAAAAGATATTTAGGTGTTCAATAATCATATACTTTCCTCACCCACAGCTGAGCAGATTGATTTGCTTCTGTTGTCACATAGCTCTTGATATTTTTGTGTGCCTATCATATGTCAAGTTTACCTATTCTGAAGATATGTCCCTATAGTAATGCTGTTATTACAATATCTATAAAACAAGTCTGTCTTTCATGATGTCCACCCTTCTTGCAATACATTCCTGTGGCAGTAATGCAACAACCAGGATACTCAGTCTTCTATGACAGGAGTACTCCTATTGAACTCAGTCTTCCATGGCAGAGTTCTTCTATCTTACTATTAATATTTCACTACTAAAATCTCCACTTAGAGTAATATATTGAAATCCTGGGCATCTCTTATATATCTGACTTGTATATAAGATTAGTAGTTACACTGTAATTTGCTAGTCTGTGTTATGAACTTATTTCTTAGAGTGGGAGATAAGAACAACTCTTGTATTAGAGTAATACAAGAGAATTCAATAGAGAACTCTGTACAGAATAGTCTACCTTATATACAAATACCCAATGGTCCATGTAAGCTAATTCTAGCCTACCCTAAATGACCATATATACACCTTAAGGTCAACATGTGTATTACACATTGTATAACATCATCCTTCCAGAACCTTCTATGTTCTTCTATATGTTTCATGACTTGTGACCATCACTAACCCTAACCTTATGCTCTAAAAATAGAAAATAGAAAATAAATCAAAAATAAAAATGAAAATAGGAGTGAAAATAAAGAAAAACTAAGTCCACCGTTTGTAAACTTGACAGTCTGATAATTGATAAAGATAACTCTTATTAAACTTAATCTCTGGTATTCAACAGTAACACACCAAATTAGTACTCACTTCAATCTCAGACTTCATCTACACATCTGAAGTTATGACTATGTAGCAGACAGATAGTACAGCATATAAGCTGTAGCCAAGGTTATTCTAACAAGTCTATATCACTAAGCTTATTATATAGAGTTTACATACTCTATGTATGTCTGAGCCAAACCTCATAGACTTTCACTTCCTGGTGTGAACTGTGTCTGATAGTGCTACTCCTTGTTGAACTGATGTTTCTAGAAAGAACATGTGTTGCTGTCCACTTGATACTCATTTTTACAGTTAATATACTTAAAAAAGTGAGTATAGGGCTCTCCTTTTTTTGTTTCAAGTTTTGGGAGATTAGTTTTGAAATTAGCCTTGTAATGCTATGCCATTTCTCTGTGATGTTCAACTTTGTGAGGATTATTGCACTTGATGCATTTGGCACCATGCACATAGTATGCAAAGGTAGTATAGTCCTATTTCCAGCAATTTTTGCATTGAGAGATATCTGGGTTCATGTTTGTGCCATGGATTGTAGTGATGTAACTTCCTACATTAAAGCATTTATTAATGAGACTTTTAACCTTAGAGCTACTTTGAGCATCCTATATATTAATCCAGATAATAGCCATATTAGACTTGGGAGACACTTTAATTACTTGAGGTCAAAAAGCAAGAAAGATATCATTGAAGATGTATGTAGATTGAATAACCTTTTCAACAATGTCAGATATAATAGGGTGTTATAACTTTAGAGTAGGTTAGTATAATATATATAAACTAATAGGCTAAAGTGTTATGATTGACATCTCCTGGATGCAGCATGGACTTGGGCAAAGGATAATGATGACATGATTAGCTGTGCTGCAAGTATCTCAGTCAGCACCTCATATAGTAGGTGCAATATCCTTGCTTTAGCCTTATGGACTATGACTTGTTTGACTCATGTACAATAGACACTTTCCTCATGGGATATCAGTATATATAGTGTAGATACTGCTCTGTAGTCTTTATGCTTTACCAATTCTATCATCTCTTAACTCCTCTCAAGTCTTTGCCTAAGTGCAACCTGAGCTCTAGCTTAAGGTTGTAACATAAAGTATATAAAGTAAACCATCTTGTACCTGAAACTTTATCAAATTCCCTTATATTACTTAATACACAAGTTGTGCTTTGAATTTAGTACTTTCTCCTTCTTTTTTTTATTTAAAAATTTATTACACAATACTCAATTACAGTCTGTGGCAGACTATCTACAACAAGTAGTCTATAGTTTTTTTTCTTAGGAGACAGAGATCTCTTTCAAAGGCAGAAAGACACTATTAGTAACAACAGAAATTAAAGAGAAATCTAGATAAAGATTGCTTGTAACTAACCTACAAATTATGCATTTAAGTCCAGAGTGACCTATCATACTGAGAGTATAAAATTAAGAGAGGTGAGACTGAAAAACTATCAATGGAAACAGAAAAGCAAACCAACTAAGCACTCATGAAGGCTCATAAGGAGAAAGAGGTTACTTTTGAGAAGAGAAGGCAAAAGTGCTTGAGTGCTCCTTCAAGAAGTTAACAAAGTTCTCAATTGATAGAGATAGATTAATTAAGAGACTATAGGCAAATCTAAAGCAGTTTGTAAAAATATGTTGACATGTTTTTACCTAGCAATGGCCATATAGGTACTAGATGTGCTCTGCAGGGAGAAAGTACTATCTGTACTTCTCAATAGGAGTATAGTTAAAGATGGCTCTAGTTATCCTAGTATATAATGTAACTGACTGGCCAAAGTAAGTAAGCCAACTACCATTCTTGAAGTAGCTGGACTAAAGTAGTTTGAAATTCTTATCTCTAAGAGTCAGGAAATAGCACCTTTAAACAGTGAGATGATTGAAGGAGGTTCTCTAAGCATCTAGACATGAAGTAACACTCTTAGAGTGAAGAGTATCAATAGATGTTGCTGGATGAGGTCCAACAGCCACTCTAGTATTAGTCACATTGTTATGGACCATTTGGTGAAAAGACCACTTAGCCTTGCTTAGGCAATCTCAGAATTCAATTTTTAGCAGAGCCTAGAGAGTCAGTAATGAGGATTATGCATTTAATATCTATACTGATGGCTATAGAGACTCTCAGTCTTATAGAAAACAACTTAGCATCAGGAGCAGTTGTTCCACTAGCTGGAGCTTTGGATAATAATACCTAATTGTCAGGCATAGTTCACACTAGGGTGGAAGTCTACAGAATAAACTCGGAGATGTGTGGACTCATGAAATGACCTTGGCTTCAGCTTATATACTGTGCCATCTGTCTGCCACATGGTTGCAACTTCAAATGATAGGGAGAAGTCTGAGATGGGAGTGAGTGCTGAATGGTGTGTCGCCGTTGAACACTAGAGATCGAGTTCAATAAGAGTTATCTTTGTCAATTATCAGACTAGCAAATTACAGTGTAACTGCTAGTCTTATATACAAATGGATAGTATAGGAGATGCTTGAGGTTTCAGTGGTAAAACCCCTATTATCCCAAGCAGAGGTTTCAGTGTTGAGACACTGACAAGGTAACTCCATCATAGAAGACCAAGTTGAATAGGAGTATCTCAGCCATGGAAGATGGAATACCTGGATAGTTGCAGCACTGCTATAAGATGTGTTGTGAGAAAGGTGGCCACTATAGAAGATAAGCTTGTATAATTTGGAGATGATATCACCACAGAGATGTAATTTCTGGACAGGTGGACTTGCATATGACAGTATTCTCCTCTTAGGACTGAGCCTTCAAAGTCCTATTAAGTTTATCTGAAAATCCCATGATGGTACCTAGGTCAACAATTCATAAATAGAAAAGGAATTTTTTCACTCTTGCTTCTGTATCATTATGTCTTCCCCCATCCACTCCAATATTTCACAAAATAACACCGAGATCCTTGAAAAGCAGTAGCAAGACATACAATAGAGGTACGAAGAGGAGCAGCGGCTCCTGATCCAACTGGAAGAAGCGGCAAAGTTATGTCAGGCTGAGCATGCAGCTCAGAAAGCAAGGAGGGAAGCAGAGGAAAAGGAAAGAGAGAAAGCCAAGAGGTAGAGAGTTGTAGAGAATGTTGGAGTACCTCCAATGGCTCCGAGACAAGGTGCTAGAGAAAGAAGTTACCCTTTTAAAGGGGGCTGAGAGATTCCAGGTCATAGGATCTAAGTTGTTGTGGCAACCACTAGACACAAAGTCCAACGATCACACAACGAGTAAATCTCTTAAGGCGGATATCTAGTGGGAATTTCACAAGAGAACTCGACAAGGAGCCTCTTCTTAATTAGAGTCCTATTTATACAAAAGGTTCATGGTCTGTGCTACTAATAAATAATCCTGTCCTTATGTCCATGCTTCAACCTCATGCTCACCTCACTTCTTACTCAAGGCCACCATATGTACTCCAGGTGCCCTGATATCATCTTCCAGACTTTTCTATCAGGTTCTAGGCTTATGACGTCACATCATGTGACTTGTCATTTGACTTCCTTGTCACGTGCCTGCTTCATCATCTTTCAAAAGAAAATAAAAGAAAAGAAAAGTAAAATCAGAAAAATAAAATAAAATAAAATAAAAATTGTTAGTGTTCAAATGTCCCATAACATAAGTGCAAGGAAGTCGCTGCCAGAGACAAGGAGAGGCAATGGCCCTCCAAGTAGGCTAGAGGGAAGCAACCAGGGAAGTACCATAGAGGTGCCACAGTAAAGATGGGGGGTGCTAACCCCTGTGAGAGGTGTGTGAGCACCAGGCAGGATTGTCTGGTGCACCCCTTAAGGTGAGTAGTTTTAGTTATACTTATGATTATTTTTCTAATAATTTTTTCTTTCATAGCTAATCTCTCACATATACCGGGTGTATCGCCCTCAAGCAGAGATATGTACCCCACACCAACACCAACACCCCAGCCATGATTTTCACTTATGGCAGGGTCCTAAGTGCTATTGAAAAGGCACTCTGAGAACTTGTGGAGGAGTACTGAGGAGTTGGGAAGTCCCTCCAGTATTGTAGCAACCACTCACCAAAATGGCACTTGTAGTTTGCTTACTTCAGCAAAGCTCTCAGTTGGCTATCTAGTAGTGGGGATTACAAGAGAACTCGACAAGGAGCTCTCGTTGCATTGCTCCTCTATTTATATAAATACAAGGTAGTCCCTGCTACAACAATGTATCTACCTCATGTCCTATTACTCATCCACCATGCTTCTACCTCAAGGCTACTATGCCATATCCATGTGCCCTGATATCATACTCTTTAATCTCCATCATCATATGTGCACCATGTGTACACCATGAGGAACCATTGTCCCTTGACGTCATCCATAACCCTAACTCCTTCTAGACTTTTCCTGATCCTTCTAGACTGTTCTAGCCTTTGTCATGTGCTCTTCATCCATTGTAGACTAATAATAATACTATCTATCTATGTCTGGCTAATTCTAACCCTAGCCAAAGTCTGTCCATACTCTCATCTTATAACATCCAGGACTTAGTGGAGAGCCAGGAGAGGAACATAGCCCAGTTGGAGAGAATTGGGGCCACAATGGAGCAGAGATGAAGAGGGAGGGTCTAAGGATGGCTCCAGGGAAAGTTAGGAGAAAAGGACTCCATTATCCGCCTCCTATTAGATTAGTGGCTTTGTTTTTTCTTTGTTTAATAGAATTTATTATTTTCTGTGATTTAAATGTGTGAGTAAGAAAATCAAGAATTAAAATGAAAAGAAACCCCAAAAAAGTACATTGAAGCTGGGGGTTAATGAGAAGAGCAAACAGAATATACTAAGAAATAAATAAAGGAATTCCCCATTGGAAAATGTGCAGAAGCAGGGGACAAGTACAAACAGCATGATCAGGATAGTGGGAGAGGACCAGGCTTGGTAGGATATGCAATATGGAAATTGGATACCAAGTTGGCAGCATAAGTGAGTTCCGTTGCAGAAATCCATTCTAATTTATCTCCAGTATCTTCATACTCTAGCCAGATCACCTTGTACAGGAGTTTGCATGCCCATTGGCAATCGATTTTAGAGTCTACTATCCGAAAAATTTCATATTTAGGTTCACTATCAATTATAACTAGAGTGGGGGCCAGTTGTATTCTCTCAGAGAAAGTGTTGGATGTGGTGGGTTCAAGCATGGACACATAGAAGACTGGATAAACAGAGCACATGGACTCTGGAAGGCAGAGGGTGAACGATAGTGTACCAGGCTGGACAATGATTTCATAGAATCCAAGATATTTTTCAGAGAGTTTCTTTGAAGGCCGAGTGGTTTGGAAGAACTTAGCCTTGACAAAAACTTTGTCACCTACTTTGAAATCAGGAGCAGGGGAATGTCATGCATCAGCAGATTTCTAATAACGCTGTTGGGCTGTGAAGATTTCAGCTTTGAGAGTATTCTGTAACTCCTCGAGATCTATGGCAAAGTCACAGGCTCAGGAGGAATCAATATTGTGTTCAGAGTGAACAGTGATGTTCAGATGATATCCCTTATTAGTGAAGAATGGGGAAACACCAGTAGTAGCACTCGGAACATTATTGTAGGCAAACTCTGTAAGAGGCAGGAGTTTGGACCAGTTGTCTTGTTAGTAGTTACAATATACATGGAGGTATTGCTCGAGGGTCTGATTCATGCATTCAATTTGTCCATCACCTTTGGGGTGGTAGCCTGAAGTGAAGTGAAGCCACATGTTGAGAGTAGTACCTAAAGATCGGAAGAAGTTTGACACAAACTCTGAGCTTCTGTTAGAGATGACATAGGAAGGAACACCATGTTTGGAAAACACATGAAGGACAAACAGATGTGCTAAGTCCACAGACATGATGGTGTCATGGGCAGAGATAAAGATCGCCTGCTTGGTGAGCCAGTTGACTATGACCAAGATAGTGTCAAACCCGGAGGATAACAGAAGTTTCTCGATGAAATCCATAGAAATGGAATTTCATAGTTGTTCAGGGATGGGAAGTTGTTTGAGAGATCTGTAGAGCTTGTGACGTTGTGGTTTGGATCACATACAAGTGACACAGGACTTGCAGAATTATTGTACATCAGCACGGAGGCTGGGCCAGGAGTATCTGCAGTGGACTAATTCCAGTGTTTTGTTTTGACCAAAATGTCCAGCAAGGATGTAGTCATGATTATACTGGAGAAGGTGTGAGTGGAGGTTACTAGCAGATGGTACATAAATTCTGTTGTCAAGGAGGGATAGATTATTTAGGTCTATAGACCACCAGCCATCTACAGGGATGTGTTTTGTAGCAATTGGGTCACTAGGGAGAGCTAACAGGATGTCTTGATAAAGAGTGTCCATATTCATGACTGTAGCTGTGTGGAGAGAAGGAGAGAGAAGAACAGTAGCTTGTATAGAGACCACAAGTTGTTCTTGAGTAAAGATAGGTTTGAAGTTATAAGGGTTGATTGTGGCATAGCCAGTATTCCCCTCTTTAGGATAGATGTCCCATCATCTAGTGAGAGCATCTGGTTTGGTGCTGAGACAACCAGAGCAGAATCTGATGACAAGGTTGAACTGGGAGAGGTACTCAGACCACTGTGCTTGCCTCTGAGTCAATACCTTGGTAGTAGAAAAATACTCAAGGTTTTTATAATCTATAACAACATCAATGGGATAGACCAGACCTTCCAAATAGTGTTGCCAAGTCTTGAAAGCTTCAAAGATAGTGAGCAATTCCTTGTTATATATGTCATAATTCAACTCCACTGCAGTAAAAGTACGGGAGTGAAAAGCAACTGGATGAACTTCATTATCTTCATTAACAATAGATAAGATTGCAGCGAGAGCATAGTCCAAAGCATCAGTTTCCACAATGAGTTGAGCATTGGGAATCTAATGAGTGAGGATAGAAGCGGAGGTAAATACTTTCTTGAGAGAGTTGAAAGCATCTTAACAAGAAGAGTTGAACTTCCAAGGAATGTCCTTCTGGGTGAGATATGTCAATAGAATGACAATATCCAAGTTGTCAAGATCGTTGATGGTGGACTTTATTCTATTTTTCCTTTTCACTTTTATTTTTCTCTTCTTTTCCTTTTTCTTTTAATTTTCTATTTTTAGAACAGCTCGGGTTAGGAGTTATCAGTCATGCTGTCACATCAGTCA
>Ga0157364_1002952_pt1 | contig 16272 bp, 4 predicted proteins | sample AttsexASBM2_FD_111476 | JGI IMG/M metagenome (GOLD analysis project Ga0157364, IMG submission 111476) | Fungus gardens microbial communities from leaf cutter ant in Ribeirão Preto, State of São Paulo, Brazil - Atta sexdens ASBM2 | ecosystem: Host-associated > Fungi > Mycelium > Unclassified ...
AATGTTGATAGAAATGAGCTAAGGGCTTTAGTATAAGAGAACGGAGTCTACGAAAATTTCGTTTGTATGCTACGAGTGAAATTGCCGCTCGTTGCTTCAGTATCCGAGCAAAGTCGAAAATCAATCGAAAATAATATATATAAATAATATTGTACATTTCTTGTTTATAAAGACATTATTTATATTGGGAGTACAAATTAGTTCGGTCCGTTTTTTTGTATTCAAAAATGCATTTATTTCAAAACAAAATGAATAAATCAATTGTCCATCGCCTACTACTTTTTCCCTCAGGCAATTTTCTACTTTCTTTCAAGCAATTTTCGAATTCCATCTCGAAAATGACTCGTCTTTGGAGGCGATCCAATTTTGGAGCCAATTTTCAATTTCTGCGAAAGAAGTGAACCGGTGACTTGCTGCATCTTTCGGAACAACCAGTAATTAGAAGGAGCAATGTCTGGAGAATACGGCGAATGCGCCGTAAAACATTCCATTTGAGCGTTTCCAAATATTTTTTTTACGACTTTAGCGACATGAGGCCGAGCGTTGTCATGAAGAAGAATAACTTTATCATGTCTTTGCTCGTATTCCAGCCGTTTTTCTCGCAATGCACGGCTCAAACGAACAATTGTAGCCGATACCGATCGCCCGTAATGGAATCGTCAGGTTTCAGCAGCTCATAGTAAACAAGACCCTTTTGATCCCACCAGATACAGAGCATGATCTTCGAACTATGAATGTTCGGCCATAGTGTTGATGTTAAAGTCCATGGCAACAACCGGGCTTAGCGTAGTATTTTTTCTTCTTGGGATTATCGTAGAATATCCACTTCTCATCTCCAGTCACAATCCGATGCAAAAAAATCTCTTCTCTGTTGTCTTTGAATCAGTTGTTTGCAAATGAAAAATCGCCTTTCAACGTCTCTCAGTTTCAATTCATAAGGCACCTAATTTCTTTGTTTTTGAATCATTCTTACAATCATGGCTCATCATCATGGCTCTCAATCGTACAGAAATGGCTTGTTGAATTACTTCCAATGATTCTACAAGCCTCCTCTTGCGTTTGACTCTGAGTAGTAATGCCTCTAATTCTTTGTTTTTTCGAATTTTTTTGGCTGTCCAGAGCGAAGCTTGTCTTCAATGCTGAAATTTCCTTCCTTGAAACGTCGAATTCCTTACATGATTTATCAATTGGAGCAGTTACCATAAACTTCGACAAGCATTCGATGGGCTTCAAAGTCGCACTTTTCTTCCAATTAAAGCAGAAAATCAAAACCTCACGCAAATGCTGCTTGATTAACACAAAATTCGACATTCCAAACACAAGGTAAAAATCAAGGTTTTTATATGAAACTCAAAACGATGTAAACTAAATATTATTAGCAGATGTTTAACTTCTCTGAAACCGCCAAAATCAGCTGTCACTATGAACCATTCACAACAGCTGGAGCTATTTTTAGGGAAACGGATCGAACTAATTTGTACTCCCAATACAAAATTGAAACAACTGATATCATATTATTTTGTTTTATTATTATTTTTCCTCTCAGGAGAAAAAATTTTGACCAGGACATGTAAGAAGCTTGTTATGGATCGATAATTCTGATCGTTTTTGCTGATCTAAAGAGGCTGCCGATCTAAAATAATTATGGATTTTAAATAAATAATATATTATATTATATTTTATTTTTTAAATATTATTTTTAATTTTTTATATATGTTTAATTTATTTAACATTATATATCCATCTAACCAATCTTTCTAAAGTTTTATTATTAGATTTTTATAATTTATTTACTAATTATAATTGCGTACTTTTTATGCAAAAAATAGTTTTTTTATATCGAGTTAGTTTTATTTTATTATCATATAATCATATTTACAAAACATATTTTTGTAAAGAATACGGTAAAGTTTTTGGCAGTTTTCTTTATCCTTGCAACAAATATTGATATTTTTATGATTCTGCTTAATAAAATGTTTTATTTAAAATATGTAAAAAATGATTAAAATTGTTTTAATATCCTTTCCCACGTTTCTATATTAATTACATATAATTATTCTTATATTTATAATTTCTTTATCTTATTTTAATTACATTTTTTGTTTTACTTATTATAAGTCTAATAATTATGTATCTCTCTATAATCTAAATAAAATCTAGTAGTTTATCTGGAGATTCTGAAGGTATCCGTATTCTTGTGAATTTGATACGTTGTTGAAGTCACGAGCATGAGAAAACGTGTCCCCGCTGGCAATACACTGGGTATCACTTTACGTCAATTTTACTCGTAATATACAAATCAAATTTTGTCGACACCGTTCTCTTATACTGAAGCCTTTAGATTATTTTTACAAGCATATTGTTCTTTGAGGTTTTCTGTAGGGCGGCAGCTATTTATTTTAAACGTGCAAGGTCTGAAACTCTTATGGAGCACATATTGTGATGAGTCGACTGCAGAACCCAGTGGCAAATCATAATTTTTAATTTTTTTTCGTTTTTCGTATTAAAATGTAGCTAGCTTTGTGTTATTGCTGATACTTTAATTGTGGAAAAGGACTTTTCAATCCGTAAGCGCAATTAGGAGAAATGAGCAAATGAAAATTACACTTTTTTGATAAAACAGGACTACTCCAGTATCCCCTTAAGGATTGGAAGATCCGCAGTAAAATGTAATTGAGAATGAAAAACATAAAGAAAAAGAAATTGATTGATATAAAAGTTTTTTGTAAATTGATAAATTTTATACACTTCTGTGATATCATGTCTGATACCGAAAACGTCGAAACGATTCCAGATGCAATTGCCGTTATGATGGATATGTCTATAACAACAGTTTTAATATCTTCAACTGTCAATAATTAAACAATAAATTTATAATTAAATTAATGTACAAATAATAAGAATTTTATTAGACTGTACATTTGAAAATTCAATAATAAGAAAGAGAAGTGGCCATAACGATCAAAACTAAATCTTTAATGCTTAAATAATTCAATCAGAATTAATATATGTATATACTATATTTGTACTTATAATACCATATTTGTAGTCATTTGAACTGCGTGCCGAATTGATTTTCCGCACTTATAAACACAATTAAATTACTATTAATAAATATCTATTAATAAATACTATTAATAATACTATAATTAATAATAATACTATTAATAAATATCACAAATTAAATTGACAAGCAATTTTTAATAATTTGATGCTTAATCGGGCATTCCATTAAAAAATGTTAATTTCCATTTAAAAAATGTTAATATGCTGACTGTAAATAAATTTATTGCGAAAAGTATTATCCTCGGCCGAGAGTCTAACCGGATTTCTTATATTTCCGTGATGAGTCTTAGGATTCTCGTACGGAATACAAGAGACCCGAGATCGAAAACCAATTCGGCGCGCAATTCGAATGACTACAAATAAGTACATATATAATAGGGCTTATTATTATACATTTAAATGAAAATACATTTAAACATATATTTAATATATCTAACTATAAAAAACGTCTTTTCGAATGTTTTTACATTTTTATAATAAACGTTTATTTCTTTATTATGGAGTCGTTCTAGTGAAACGGGTTAAAAAAAACGAAAATTTTTTAGTATAAAATAGACGTTAGTTTGGCATAAAAAAGAGTAAAAACGAAAAAAAGTATGTATATAAAATAACATTAAAATAATATATTTGGACAAATGTTTCTAATAAACTAATAGCTAATTCTATGAATAAAGCTTTATGTCTAGTGCTTTAAAGTGCATTTTAAAACGTTAAACTATAAGAAAATGCAAAAAGATAAAATCGATTTTTAATTTTACAAAAAAAAACGTTAAAATATTCAACAGGACGGTTTTCATAAAAGGATATGCTAAATATACGTGTAAATGTATTCTCAAATTCTTAAATATATTAAATATTCTTAAATATACAGCTATAATGCCGAATAGGGAAAACAGTTCCGATGACCTTGATGACATATGTTGTCAAGGTCACGACCCTGAGTACCTTCAATAAATTTTAGCCGTCGCTTGTCCTTCGTTAAAAAGTTATTAACAAAAAAAGTTTGAAAAATGGTATCTCTTTTCTATTTCATGAAATAGAAATTTCATGCCTTAAAATATATTTTACAAATTTTAACGCAAAGCGATTCCCAATCCATCTCCCTCCCTGCTTAGAAGCGTATAACTTCCATGCGAAGTGACCCTTATCCCTTCTCTTCCTTGCTTAGAGGCGCGCGACTTCTACGCGAAGTGATTCCCACTCCACTTTTCCTCTGTTACGGGACACATGATTTTTCATTCGAAGTTCCACTTTATCTACTGTATTTTAAAGCAGAATTTTCGTGTTATATAGTAGAACTTTTTATTGTATGGTAAGATCATCAGAGTTGTTTCTCCCCTATTCCGCATATTACCAAATATACATATAATATCTGATTTAAAACATGTGATTTAAAAAACGTATTCGGAAAAACGTTTCTAATAAACGGATATGCTAATTATATGTGTAAACGTTTACTTACAAGTAAACGTCTCTCTGAAAATAAATATAATATAAATGAATAAACGTTTCATATATCTTCGAAAAACGGAATAAAATTAGATCCTTAATATATTATAATATACTATGTAGTAATTCAGATTGAATTATTTAAGCATTAAAGATCATAGCTTTGATCGTTATGGCCATTACTTCTATTTCTTATTAATGTAGAAATAAAGGTTTAAGGTAGTATACTTGCGACAATATCATCTAAAAGTTAGATCCTATCGCGCGCTCAATGGCCGATACTCCCACTCTCAGCTATGAGAGAAAACTTTTGATTGCAACTGTTCACATTCGCGCAGATTAATGACATGTAAATGTGACAACGTCGCATGTCAATGACAAATAAATCTACTTAAATAGATTATCATCCTATTTATTATCATAAATAGAAAAAATTCCTTGTAAGATACATAGGTTACAATGTCAAATCGACTGTAATCATCATTCGTGAAATCTCACCATCATAGGACGAACTCCCTGAACGCGATATACGCGAGAAGTGCAGTGTTGCTACTGACCGCCCTCTTCAGTCGCTTCCATATGCCAAATAAAATCGAAAATTACATTCTTTTCACCTATTTTTCAAATTAAATAGTAAAAAATTATGGATTTTTTTTTACAATATCCGTTTTAAGTTCCTCTATTACATATTTATTTTTTGTTAACATCTCATTACTAATTTAGGCTCTATAAAAAAAACGCGACATCATGAACTTTGTAGACGCGACACGCATAAAATGTGCAGTTTTTAATTGTTTATATTTCAGTATTGAAATGGTCAATCTCTTATAATTGCACAAACGTCGTTTAGTACAAAATTTCAAGTTATTTTGAATACTTTCAATTCGCGAATGTATTATCTTAATGAATTAAAATCCAAACTTTAGAATTATAAGGAATCTAAGTAGGTTTTAATATTAGTTAAGTAATGACAATAAATTTTAAAGGAATTATAATAGTGAAAATGTTAAAATATAGGAATGTCAATGACAATTCTCGACATTCTTTGTTACAAAATCCATTTTTATTCCATTTGTATGAGATACCTTTATAATTTTATATAACATAATTCAAAATTGTAGAATAATATAATTCTATGTACATTCTATGTTACATTTTGTAATTCTATGTACTTTTTGAAACAACATAAATACATTAATTTATTCTTGTTACTTTATTTTTAAATAATTAAGATGAATTATATACAGGGTTCAAGAAAGATAATACCAAACTTTAGGAATATGTACCACTTATGTATACAAATCGAAAAATCTTAATAAATTAATCTTATAAGACTCTAAAAACCATTTATTTCCAAGTTACAAAGCAAAAAATAAATTTAATTAGAGAAGACCGGGCTGGTTGATGTATGGGATTAATTATCAAAATGCTTATATCTTAAAAAGGACATGACAGAAATTTCTTTTTTTAATTGTAGATAGCTGATATAATATTAATTTGTTGTGTAAAATAATTTGCACAAGAATTGTATATATTATTTATAGATTTTTAAGAAAATTAAATTGGTCAGTAAATTTTTCTTATCTATTTTGTTGTCTGACAAGTCTTTAACATTATTAATCGTATCCTTCTATTCATAGAAAATGACATATCTTACAATTAGAAGATCTTTGCTCTACAATTAATTAATCTTGATAAAATTTGTGAATACTCTTTTATGAAAAATGGCTATGTGGGATAGATTGACCAAAAAAGAGGTTAAATAACAATTAATTTTAATATCTTCAGATAACATTTTTAAAGAATATATTTACAAATATATTATTCATGTAGATATATATGTTTTTTCATTTTTCATGTAGAAACGATGATACGAAAATAAATTAGTATTTTATTAAAATAACTATTTTATTTGTATTAATACCATAATTATTTCTCAAAATAGAGCTGATATTAAAAATTATATTTTTTATTATGTTGTCCATAACAAATATGCTATTGTCAATCCTAAAATGTGTGACAATCAATCCAGAACATGGGGTTAATTGTCACATTCTCGCAGCTTCATTTAAAATTAAATAACTTATTTTTATGATATGAATTTACCATTTAATATTTTTTTTAATACCTAAAGAATATAGATATATAATAACGTATATAATATTTCAAAATCAGATATTCACTTTTTTCTATTGTAAAAATCACTAATCAAAAACTGAGACAACCGGCTCTGGTTTCTCCTACAGCAGATGTTCAATGTGCTGTTCATTTCAACACATAATTCTTTTCATTGAAGAATACGTTCAAGATTCCTGGTTTATCTCGTATTTGTTAACAACAGTTCAATTTTATGTGCCAGACATTGTCAATAATACATGAATGTTCGTGGATGAATTGACATAGACTGAACGGAGAATTAATTATTATCAAGAAGCAATGAACTTAGAAACTCGTGAAGGATGTACAGAACGTATAAATACATTTACATTTCGAAACAAACGGATTAGTCATTACAACAGAAAATGCTTTATAACTTACATTAGAAATAAATAATTTTGGGGTACTTATTAAGATTTCAGTTTGTTTTCACGAGTACTATACATATTTATAAAATTTGATATCATCTTTTTTGAACATCCTGTATATTTTGCAACTTAAATTAACTAAAAAAGTTATACAAACAATGTAGCTAGAATTTAATTAATGTTAATTAATGTTTAATTAATTAAATGAATTAGAATTAATTGATCTTTAGTACAGAAGTCAATTTAGATTTGATTGAAATTTTTTAAATTTATTCGAGACTATTGTTAAATGTAAATTTTATAAATCTTTGATATTTTAAAGATAATATTTATTGCGATATATATATTATTTAACAAAATAAAAATAATTAATATTATAAAGATGAATAATTTACTGTAAATATTCGTATTTTCAATTGTGCGAAAAAATTATAATACATAATTATAATACATAATTATAATACATAATATCACACACAAGGCAATTTTAACTTGATGTCATAAAAGAGATCGATTCAGAAAGAAGTTTCAAGATACGGATTACATAAACATTTATTGTGTATAAACCTAATGGACTTTCATTATTGAACGCATTACACGGCATACAATATCCATATCATTGCGTCTACTAATAATATTTCCCGATAGTATAATGTTGTATTGAAATATTTATTATTGCTCTTTCCGAGTTATAATGTATAGAGTTGCTCACAAATAAAAATTTAAAGCTTTATATCTTTCGATTTAAAGCTTTATTCCTTTCACCTCGTCAATTGATAATCAATTTCAATTAATTTGTTAATTAATTAAAAAAACTAATCACTTCCTAATCGATTCAAAAAATATCAAAGGAATTTTTGTTCGATTATCTTTTCGTCTCATTTTACGAGTTAGATCTATATCTATTCGTTTCACAATACTCGATATCAAAAACACATCTGGTTGGAAATAAACTCATTCTTAAGATAAACATGAAGAATGTTATCGGGATTGATTTAAATATTCAGGAACAGAATAGCAATGCTTCGAAAAAGAATAGCTATATATTTTTATCGAGGATCTATAAGTGATCACTTAGGATTTTGATTAATAATATTTTTATAATATTTTTCTTATATAAAACTAAATTAAGAACGAAGTTAAATTATAAATGATATTTTAAAAAGTTAAAAATATATAAATAAAATAAAAATAAAATAAAGCTTTTTAAAGTTAGACAGCAAAAATTTTTATAAGCTTTTGTATTTCCATTATTTTTCTAAAATTATGATTTTATCAATTACGTTTTTTACGTTCGTATATGTCATATTCCGAATGTGCTCCGATGAAATCCTGTAAATTAAAACAGATTGCATTTTGAAGCTGAATCTTTCTGAAATTAAATCTTTTTATTCTTTTCTTAGAAAGAAATAAAATTATAGTATCTCAAATTTTTATTCTGTCTTGCATTCTTATTTATTCTGCTGTCCGCAAAGTAATCTACTGAATACGACATGATCCTCTTCGCGCAAGATATTGCCGCTCGTTGAAACTAGACTGTCCGAGTCAAAGGCAATCGCCTGTTTATAGGCAGTATCCAATCTACATTGGACGGCGATAGTAGCGGCGTTTACACCGCTACTGCTGCTTGAACAAACAAGATGTAAATTCACCGTGCTCGTGCACTAGGCAGGAAGCAAGTAATTAGACGCGTTGTTGCGGGAGTCGAGGCTTTGAACTCCTGTTTCGTATTGGGGCCACTATTTTCTCCTGCCCTCCTACCTTAACCCCTCATCCTTTCTCCCTTCCGCTTCGTAATTCTGTGCCACCCTTATTCATCTTCTTCGAGAGTATACACAGGTCAGCGGCCGCGTTTCGCGTCCGGAGTCCCGTAGTGCGCACGTCCACACATCCGATCGTGCGGCAAGTACACGTAAGGATACACAAATTTCGATCGGTGATCTATCGCGCTAGGTTGCCACGTTGTTAGAATTTTAATGAACATGTACATAGAGATGTGAATTACAATGGACGGATCTGCCATTGATTACGCAAATCAGTATACATTAAATGGAAGTGCGGATTAATTTGTGGCCTTTATTCTCTTTCCTTTTGTTTTATTTATTATTATATCGTGCAGGATATACAGGTACTTTCCTACAAAAAACAGATATGTTTTTGATAAATAGACATGTTTTATGTAGGAACACAAATAGATAGAATCGTATAGTATAAATTTTTATTTAAAAAAAAAGTCTATTTGAAGCAAAGAAACATTAATTAGCAATTTTATACAATAAATACATCTTGAGGTAAATAAAAAAAGGTAAAATAACTGATGATGATATATTTAAAATAAAAGATATAAAATAAGTTTCAGGAACTTATTTAAAATATAAAATCATAGAAGTCGATAAAAAAACTGATGCAACTTATTTTAAATAAAAAATATGAAATATATAGATTCTGAAAATTTATTTAAAATAATAAACACCAAATGACTCTTTTATTTCTTTTTTATTTAAAACATATATTTTAAATAGTTTTATCTTATACGACTGAGCCCTGCAAAAGATCTTCGTGTGTCTCCTTAGAAGCTAAATTTCTCGAATGTACAAATACTTTTTGTGCGTCTAAATAATACAATTTTTCATTTTCGCTTATTTTTGAGGTAATAAATTATTATACTTTTCTTTTAAGTAAAATAATTTTGAGAAATAATTTTGAGAGTTTATTTTATTCTCTTTGTAAATAAATTGTTAATTAAAATTTTTGAAAATATGATTTTTTTAAAAGATATCTCCCCTATATTTCTCCTACGAATACTTCTTGCATTCACTATATATCTCCTATACAAAATGTATGATTTTAATTATTTTAATTATTTATTTATAATCATATTTTATGTATATGAAAAAAAAATTTGCAGAATTGTTTCTTATCTAAAATGAATTTTGATTTGACGTATAAAAGTGAGTTTTATAATGGAACGTTTAATTTTGTATTCTTTGAATAAAAATAAAATAATAATATAAATAAAATAAATAGAGAAAGAATATCATTAAGCAGAACATATATTATGTATTTAAATTACTTTTCTGTTGTTATTCACTATTTGTTCCTAGCGTTGATTACTGTTCACGATACATGACGGTAAAAGCACGCGCATTTAACCTTCAAATGTTTTTGCTCGTAATACATATCGGAAGGCGAAAGAAATGCTAACAGAAGAATTTCATTGGTTAACAAAACTAACTTACAAACCGACTTTCCGCCCAAGTGTAAAATTCTTAACTCCTTCGCAATTGCGCACAAGAACGATGATAGTGGAGAAAACAGATGGCTTTTGAGCAATTGTTGGAATTGATTATATTGACCAAAAACTCTTCTTTTTTTTTCTTGCGGTAGTATTTAATATTATTACTTTTAATATTATATTTAAGAAAAAAAGTACTAATACTTTCAAAGATTGCTCTTGTTGTATAAAGAATTGATGAAAGCAAGGAAGAAATTCCTTGCTTTACTTCACCATACCGTTACTTTATTCTTATTCTTATGGAGCATTGAATTAAATATTGCATTTTAAATCTTCCTTCTTTCTACGTGTCAAATCAAAACTTATCTTTTTAAATTTAATCGCATTAGTCAATTTAGGACAATTCTTTTTCCGTCTTCATTACTAATGATTAATATAGAAGAGAAAACATTCAAATATCTATATTAGTTAATTTATTTCTGTGTTTTTATATGCTACTTAAATAAATAAATTATTTATAAATTATAAATAAATTATATTATACACATTATACATAAATCTGGCTCTAAAGATATGTTTCTTATGTATTTTATTTAATTTTTATTTCTGTTTATTTTTCGAGCAACGTCATTAGCGAATCTCGCCCTATTCGCGAGATTTTTTCTAACGTAATTAACTATGTTTCTAATATCCCAATATTATATCTCAATTTTCATTAATGTCTTCTTTAATGATTTAAAATTAATTAATCAAGAATGATAATATTTTATACATCCTTTAGAATTTAGGTAAGAATAAATAAAAATATTTATTTTAATTATTAGTGAAATAATTTACGCTAAATATAAGTAAACGTGTATAAACATTTATACATTTGATGGAATTTATAAGGCAGGAATACATTCTAGATATCCCAGGATGAATTCCTATCTTATAAATACGAAAGTAATAAAAGCTGGTTAAGTGAAGCCATGTTATAAGTAATATAATATCTTAAATATAATGGATATCTCTATGAAAGTCGAAGAAAAACGTATATGATATGCATACGATACAATGCTCGTAGTTATTCTAGACGTAAAGGAAAAATGTGTTTTTTTTCGGCATGCCACGTAAAGTATTCAAAAATTGCACTATAGCTGCGGTGAGAAGTGCCTGTCTTTCGAGACATTCCCTGAACGTCGTTAGGGGAGAACCCTTGAACGTCGACAAAGAGCACACGACAGACAAACGAGGAGATCGAAAGAGCTTGCAAAATGTACGCAGCGTGGAATATACTGAACTATATCAAACAGCACGACGGTTAATATTGGATTTTGTCGGAGGGAACGAACGCAAGGATCGAACGTGTTTCTCGTTAAGTGAAGCAATTACTCAGACCTATCTGTTACTTAGAACACCGTCAGCAGCTACCACAGCCTTTTAGTTTTGAAGACTACCTCAGCATTACGTCACAACGTGCAGCGTTGTACATTTTTGGTTCCATTCTTTTTATTTCGCGGACATCTACAGTTGCATCACAATTTCACTTTCATATAGCTTATATAAAAGACTCAAGGAATGAAATGTATGATATACTTTTTTAATATTTTATATTACCGTTTTTAGAACGTATGATTCCGTAGTGTGAGTATAGTTTCCCGGGTTCGATTTCAATCCATCATTCTGTATAGGGAAAGTTATTCAACAATGACCATGTAAATTTCAGAGGCTTATATCTTTCTCAATTATTGAGTTGAAGATCTAAGTTTTGGCATACAATTTATGAATTCAGTTGGCTACATACTGTAAACAACTCTTAAGTTATTTTTTAAGTTTAATCATAATTTCGATTATTTTAAAAAACGAGAAGTGGTTCATTGTATACAAGGGGGTTTATAATAAATCATGCTATTTTTAATAATGAATTACATCAAATTATTCATTGTAGACCACCTAATCTTTTCCATGATAATCTTCAAAATAATGTGATAAAATAATATACAACAGAAAAAAAGTTATTTATTTACAGAATAATAAAGTCAAATGTGCACACAAAACTAATGCCCAATGAAAAAAAATGATAGATATAAACATAACACAAAAACATAAAAAAATACGTAAAACTTACGAAAAAAAACTTACTTTACAACTCAAAATTATTAAAATGATATTACATCCTTAGCGCAATCTGCCAGTTGAGGAGCCGAAAGGAGATTGCAAATGCGAGTTGCTGCATGATAACAGCACAATCTAACGTCGCATGTAAGAAATATCGCAATGGTTCATAATATACTACTGGTTCACTATTGGGCTATCTACTTTATCTATTTATCTCAGTTTTATACAAGATTGATTGGAAAATTTGAAGATTGAATAAAAGAGTTATAAATTGAAGATGGTAAAAAAATTTTCTGTTTTGAAAACCTATATTTTACATTAAGATTATCTTATATTATTTTTAAAAGTTAATATGTTTAAAAGTTATTTAACTATTCGGTCTCTTGGACATGCATGGCGCGATAACTTCTATCATCTTTTCTTAGATTAGAATCAGATCTTGAAAGTATCTTTAAAAAACTCTACCCTAGGGAAAATAAAAATTGAAATATCAAATGTAAAGAGAGAATAATAGAAACATAAATAAAGAGAAGGCGAACATAAAAGAAATGTTTATGCTCCTTATAAATACATTTCGATGTGTTAATTTTAATTTCTTAGCAGTTTCATTTACATGTCTGTTACTCTTTCCATATTCTCCTCTTTTTCATTTACATGTCTGTTACTCTTTCCATATTTTCCTCTTTTTACACTTTTTTTTATTTACCTTATTTTTACTAGAATAGGTTTTGTAATTAATTTTCCTGATCATGTGACATCCTCCTGAGTGTTTCGAGATCTTCTCGTCGTTTAGATGAGACGCGCATTCGACAGTCTCATTAAAAATTTCTAAATCTGATTTTTATATCTACGAATACAAAATTAAGAAACAAAAAATTACGCAGATGATCATTTCCCGATGATCTTGACCACAGTTGCCAGATACACTGTTCAGCTGGATCTCGAAAGTTCGTGCGCTAGAGATTTCATATTTCGATTGAAGACCGGCCAGTTTGTTTCATTAAAAAAAAAAGAGAAAATAAAAAGACGCAGGGATTAATTAATGTTTTGCGACTACTTTACAGACTTTCTGTTATTAATATTTGACTAACATAAAGTGTGAATACAATCACAGAGATTTTTTTATTATTATTACAAGATTACACATAGTGCAAACACAATTAGAAATTTTTTCGATTATTCGAAAAATAACATAAACTGCGAACTAATCAGACTTTTTTATTACTTTCCGCGTAGCTAATTTAAATATTACACCAGCGCATTATACATAAAACACAAAAAAACAATATGCTGCAACATCTTTAATATAACATATAATATTTGCATAAACCAACTTTCATATAATTGTTTTGTAGTAGCTTTTCTATCTCTTCTTTGGCTTTCCTTTTTTACATTACTAATAATAGTAAAAATATTTTTAACAATAAACATTCTGAACAAAAACCGTAATAATTATATATGATAACATCGCGAGCATTATCGAATAGTGCAATTAATAAATACTCTATGCGAGCGAAAGATTGGAGATTTTTTACGTCTGTTGAAGAACTAGAGATCGATACCGAAAACTGGAGTTTCAAAATTTGAAGACCTGGCAACCGTGATCTTAACATGATCTTAACACTGCTGTCAAAAAATTTCCGGACATGGAATTTAAAATTGTATAATATTCAAGTCATCGTAATCGGTAAAAAATCATCACAGACAAAAAAATAAAAAAGCATTTTAAAGAAACTTGTACTTTAACTTATACTTTAGCATGTTTTTGATCATTTTTCAAAAAAATTTTGTCTTTATAATTCTGAATAATCTTAATAAATATCACGTTGTTGTATTTCTTAAAATTATGTGCATTTAATATAATAATAATAAAACGCAGTTTGAAAAAAAGCATTTTTTTCAAAAGTTCAATATTTTTGAAAAAACAGTACAAAGATTTATCTCCTCCTCTTTTTTAAAAATGTTCTTATGATTTTTCTCGATTGAATTATACGTTAAAGTTAAACCTGCATAGCTCACGATCAACATTAAAATTCAGTGAAATACCATCGCAAAAGTTAACGAAGTACTTTGAAGCTCGCAGTTTGTACTTTAACAATGTTCTGATCGTTTTTAAATTTAATTTTACAGAATTGAGAAAATAAAATTTTTTGTGATGATTTTTCACCAAATTTCACCGTTGATTATTTAGCAATGCAGGTTTAGCTTTAATATTGCAATTTAATCCAGAAAAATCATAAGAAAATTTTTAGAAAAGCATTTTGAAGATAAATCTTTGTACTATTTTTCAAAAATATTAAACTTTTTGAAAAGAACTTTTTATCAAACTGCACACTGTTAAATGTACGGAATTTTAAGAAATACAACAACGTGATATTTATTAAAATGCAGAATTGTAAAGACAAAATTCTTTTTAAAAGCGGTTAAAAGCATGCTAAAGTATAAGTTTCAAGATTTTAAATGTTTTTTATTTTTATATCTGTTTACCGAATTAGGATGACCTGAATATTGTGCAATTTTAAGATACATGTCCGGAAATTTTTCGGCGAGTGTATGTTATCAAGATCATCACCCTGAGTGATCTTAAACGAATTTTAGCCGTCGCTCGTTATTCGCTAAAAAATTATTAAAAAGTGTCATAAATATTATAGGATAAGGTTGCCGATATCACATCGGCTCTTAAATCTACTACTTTGCCTAAAAATTCAATTATTGTATTTATTTACACACTTTCTCATTATATTATTTAAAAATTGCAAAGTATTTCAACGTTACTACGTTATATTTATAACATGAAATGTAGTAGGAATATTTTGTTATTTACGTAAATATAAAGATCGTAATAGCGTTGCTGTTTTTCAACATAGCAGAAAAAATATAAATTAAATAGCCCAATTTTCTATGCTTTAACGTGTTTGGAACACTAATAGGATTAAATTAATTGAACTAATAAGATTAAATTAGTTTTCTTAACAATCTTTTTTGTAAATTAAATAAATGAAGTTTTACAAAATGTTGTAGTTTCCTAAACTACAATGTAGTGGCTTAAATCGCGCATATGGCAACAGAGCACGCATATGTAATCACAGTATATATATATATATCTCCATGTGGCAAGCTCCGTAACCTCTAACATTCAAGAATAGCAAACTTGTATGTTAATATCTCGCTTGGTGAGACAGAAATCTTTTAAAATCGTTATTACATGATAACGTATCATTTGAGTATATTTTATCAAGTTTCACATAATTGAGATTCACAAATAATTTCTACATTCATCTATAACCTCCTAAATTGCACATTACCCAGAGTCGTAATTTTCTATTCTAATATAAATATAAAAGGTAATTATGCAATTTAAGGGACAGACCTTGACCTTGACATATGTTGTCATACTCAGCAAACGAAAATGGATTAAAATGGATTAAAATTTTTTTAGTGCGTATTTTAAATTCATGAAAATGGATTGAATGGATTGAAATGGATTGAATGTATTGGATCCGAGCACTAGTTTAATATTCGAAAAAAAAAAGAAACATTCATATTTAAGAGTTACAAATTTTATTCCTGATATTTATAATATATCATATCTGAAAATTAACTATTTCAAATTAATATTAAAAAAGTGGAATTCGAACCTGGATCCTCTGGATTATGAATCTTCTATTAGGTATATAACTTTGCTTCCGCCGTTTTCCTATAGATGGCTTTAGTGGTAAGTGGTGGTCGAAATAAATAAATCATAGACGTCATACAATAACTTGGGCATCTGTAAACATAACCCCATAGAAACATTAGTCGATTTGTGTCTGCATCATAAAGTTATTTTCGATTGAAAATGTCAGTTTACGAGCCAAATTCTCGTCATTTGCGGGAGGTTTTAATTTTTTGCTTCAA
>Ga0157364_1002953_pt1 | contig 16268 bp, 6 predicted proteins | sample AttsexASBM2_FD_111476 | JGI IMG/M metagenome (GOLD analysis project Ga0157364, IMG submission 111476) | Fungus gardens microbial communities from leaf cutter ant in Ribeirão Preto, State of São Paulo, Brazil - Atta sexdens ASBM2 | ecosystem: Host-associated > Fungi > Mycelium > Unclassified ...
AATCGAATATGCTCTTTTGTTATTGCCATCGTGAACACTACTGATTTTTGAGGTTATATGCATCAAACGTCAAACCATATGGCATTTTAGAAGGCCAAATGTTAACGCTTTAAAACCACAAAACAGCGGGAAGATATATAAAATTTAAATTATTATTTCGGTTGTATCAAATCTAAAGCTCAGAACTTTTTTGTACACCTAATATAAACGTTTATAAATCCATGTTTATATGAATTTTTTTAAATGTTTGGTAGATGATAATATGTTCCTAAAATATTTGACGCTTACTCAAATACATACATCGATCATTTACGTCAAACTGGGCATTTTTTGATTAAAAAAAATCGAAGATTCCGATTCTTTTAAAGTTTTGCATCTTTTGAAATTTTCAGGATTATTTCAGAATTGAAGAGCGAATATGATGAATTTTTATCAGAAATTATAAGTTGGTGAATTGATGTCAAAAAATGTATTTAAAAATTATTTATTAAATTAATAAACAATAAAAAAATATTTATTCAAAACAAATGTAATCATAACAAATTTAAATGTATATCAAAAATAATCAAAATATAAAACATTATAATCTTTAAAACTGATCTCTTGCATTTTTTTCATTCGACTTACTGTTTCGGTGATACAATCATTTGAATATACACATACATTTTTCGTCCATTCTTAAAAGTAAACATAATTTCGTGAAAACATTTAAAAAATTTGTTTCCCCATACACGTGTCTCATTTTTTTATATGTAGAAGATATGTGAAAATTTTCAAAAAAATTTTAAATGTTGATTTTTTTTTTGGTGCCCGATTTGACGTGTAATGATATATCAGAAAATTCACCGAAAATTATGTTATTGCACACTTCTAAAAGTAGTCAATATACAATAAAAAATAATAAAATTGCAGGGTTGGCAATGTTACTTCATAAAAATAATTCGTTACTGCTACTCGTTATTCTTTTTTTTTTTTTTTAAATAATTTGTTCCGTGCATTACTCATTATTAATTTGCAAAAATAACACATTACCGTTATCATTACTCAAAATATAACGAATCGTTACTTTTTCGTTACTTTTTTCTTGACACTGATAGAATATTATATGCATATTATATATGCAAACTTTTGCGATAAATATAAAAAAAAATTCAAAATTTTATTTTTTAGTAGAGAATAGAGCTCAAAAAATATATGCCTATAGTAAATATTGTGCATTATTTTCATGAATGAAATAGATGCTGTCATATCATATAATATATACTGCATTTTTTGTAATTTTTATACTTAAATAAATTTATTTTTTCGTATTACTTTTAATAAAATATCTTTCTAATAATACGTTTAACTAACATATGAGTAAGGCCCCTAGTAGATTATCCTTAATCCCTAATAGGGACTGTATCAGGAATGTAACGCAATATTCCGATAACCTGACAGAGTCGAAAGATCAGATTATCACAGAGCCTGTTCGGATCCCTATCAGGATTCCATATTAAGATCTTTGAGCGCTCATCATTGGATGACAAAATTTTAATATCTTTTTTTAAGAAAGTTGTCATATGAGTTATTTCCAGTACGTATATGATGTATATGATACCTGAAATTAAATATTCAATTTGATTTTGAAAAACATTTTTACTTTAGTGAGATTCGAACTTGGAATCTCTTGCTTGCGAATCTCCTGCCTTACATACTATACCATTTCTTCAATTGATAAATGTATTATTTATTGTCTATTTAAATTATAACCATTGCAATTATTTAGATAATGATTGTAATGAAAATTACTATTCTTAAAGGACATGCTCATTGCATGTTCATTCCAGATATGATCGGGGTTAAATAAAAGTAAGAACGATATCAGGTAATTCTTATCAGGCACACCTTATTACTGTTTGTTCAGCCCCTGATCGGGATTATATTAAGCAATTTTTATCAGGCACATTCTATTACTGTTTGTTCGGAATCTGATCAAGGTTACACAAGGCAATTTTTGTCAGATGGATATTTCCTGTTCAAGCGCTAGTAAAGATAATATCAAACAATTTTTATCAGGCACACTCTATTACTGCTCGTTCAGGCCTTGATCAGAGTCACATCAAACAGGTGTATTCTGTCATTGTATTCAGGTCCTGATAGGGGTGATTTCAGATAAACCTTTCTCTTATCTGACTGGGCTCTGATCATGCATCAGGCATGCCTGATCGAATTTCTGCTCGGGACATTCTTATATATATATATTTAAAAAATATCTTTAAAAAACATTTATAATGTTATATATTTAAAAAGAAAGAAAGAATAGAATTATTTAGCCAAGTGCAATATTTCGAAGAAAAGAAACAAGATACGAAATGATTTATCGTGAGTGCTCTAAGGAAGTAAAATTATATTATGGTAACAAAATAATATTGTTTGTAATCTGCATTATATAGATATATTTAATTTATAAGATATGACACAGAAAAAATTTTATTTTAAGAAATTAAATATACTGTAAAGATTATATATCTGAAATACTGTAAAGATTATATATCTGAATTAGTCTATACATGTGAACTGTGAATACAATGAAAAAATTCATAATCGCGTTATTTAGACAGCTAATCAGACCATTAATGTTTCATCCCTGTTTTTTAGGGCTCATTTGTTATACTCATTTATTACCGAAAAAACTTGTAATGACGTTAAATAACATGTTATTTATCAATCTTGTATTTATCAATCTTAAAATAGTAATTTTTCTCTCTCTTTCTCTCTCTCTCTTTCTCTCTCTCTCTCTCTCTCTCTTTCTCAAAAGATCTTGTTTAATTTGTCTTATTGAAACATTAAATTAAACAACATGATCAAATTTTTATCATAGTCGTCACTTCGTAAATAAAATTTTGTTTTATTGTCCGCGCAAAGTATGTTTTGTTAAATAATCTTGATATAAAATGTCAATATGATCAATTCTTTATATAAAATATTATTACGGGAGCAACGGTCTATTACCGTGCCAATTAAGTTCCGGAATGTCCTATTTGTTGCTTCTCAGGGTCAACAAACAATAACAGTATCATGCCAACTATTTCCTGCATATCATCATCAAGGATATTCTATACAAATTCATTCCTCGCTGCCAAGGAATTAATTTCCTTTTGTTTTATTCGCGTAAATAAATAGTCCTATATCCTATTTCAGCGAAGAAAATTTGCAACAATTGTAAAATAAAATTTGTTTTATCAGTATGTACTGCTGAGTGCTAGAATGCGCTCTGGCATTCCCAGTAAACATTTTTATATTTATTATAGAAGATATTTTATACATGTAAAACATTTAGTCTATATTTTAATAATATTTCGAAAACTTACAAAAAGCATCTGTATAAAATATTTATATATAATATTGAAAAAAATAAATAATAAATATTTATGAAGATTTACTATAAATATTCCGGATGAACTTCCGAAAAAACGTCCAACGCTCGATTATAAAATTGGTAGAAATACTCCAAATGACGTTAAATGTCCTTAAATGGATTTTTACCGACAAGAAAGTTTAATGCCAAAAATATTTGAATAAAGTCATGGAAGTTTGTGTGAATATTATTTTTAATATACTACATGTTTATCGCGGTTTATGTAGTAGTTGAATGAAGGGGATGCGTATATAGAAAGAAAATATTCTACTCTCACCTTCGACTTTCATCCCCCTCTTCCTCCTTTCTGCAAAGGAGCGCATGATTCTCATCTTCGACTCTCATCTCTCCTCCCTTCTGCAAAGGGACGCATGACTCATCTTCGACTCTCATCCCCCCCCCCTCCTTCGCCCTGCAAAGGACTGTACGATTCTCATCCCCGACTCTCACCTTTCTTTCCTCCTGTTTCAGGCCCTATTATACGCCCTATTACAGCGAACTATGTAACGGTAATGCATTTAGGTAGTATATAACTTTACTTTACATTTTTGACATTAAATCTTTTTGTCGAAATGAAAATCTATTTAAGAGCATTCATTTGACATCATTTGGAGTATTTCTGTCAAATTTCATGATAATCGGCGTTTTCGGAAGTTTATCCAATATTCCGTTTGAATTTTTCTGTTCCTCTTTTTTTTTGTTTTTGTTCGCACACAGAAAAATATATACAGTACACAAATGATAATCACTTGTTTCAAATATTTCAAAAGCTTATACATTCGCGGAAAGATTAAAAAAGTCATTTTTGCATCAACGGATTTCTATCTGTAGTTGTTAGATAATGATTAGGAATGTGATTTAGTTTTGAGGATTTTTTTCTCAAAAATTTTATTAAACATTTATTTAAACAAGATAATGAATGAATAACCTTAACCAAAATGTTTTCCTTCGTTTTGTATAACTTTTCCATCTTTCTGGCAAAAGATGAATTCCGACGATAAAAAAATTTTTTCTGTGAAGTTGATCCAATTTTCAACAAATTTTCGCACATCCGAAAGTGTGAATCCTCTAGAGCATGTTGCATCGACCGGAACAAGTGAAAATCAGATAGAACAATGTCTGGAGAATACGCGGGAATACAGGGTAAGATTTTCCATTCCAACTCTAATAGCGTTGCTTCGCCGATAATGCAACATGAGATCGAGCATTGTCATGAAGAAGGATCACTTTGTATCATTTATTCGCAATTGGAGATCGTTTTAATGTTTGCTTCAATTTGTATAATTGTTATTGATAATAATCAGCGGTGACAGTTTCTTTCAGATTTAACAGTTCATTCATAATACACAACACCTTGATCCCATCACAGCAATACCTTTGAATCGTGAATATTGCTCCTCAAAGTGAATATTGCTTGTTAGCCTGGATCAATCTATGATTTTTTTTGTTTGAAATTATCAAAATAGATTCATTTTTCATCCCCAGTAACAATTCGATACAAAAAACCCTTTTTCTTTAAATCGACCGTCGTCTGGCGATCAACGAAATGTTCAATCGGTTCGCAATGGCATTTTCCGATAACTGATGTGGAACCCATTTTTCTTCTTTGTAAATCTTTCCCATGTTATGTAAAGTAACTGTTGTACGATCAACATTTAATTCTGGTAAGTCCTAAAGTGATTGTGTTGGATTTTCGTCTAATAATGCTTACAAATTTGCAATTTTTTTGGTTGTTTTGAGCGATTTTAATGTCATTGAAGTCACCACTTTTGAATCATTTGAACAATATTCACATGTCTTAATTGATGGAGCATTATCATAAGTTTCTATCAGAATTCTAAGACTTTCAGCCACCGTTTTCTTTTGATTAAAAAATAAAAGCAATGCAAAATGCTCTTTAGGAAAGTCCATTCTTTTATAAATATGATGGTATAAATATAAATATATGTTTATATGGATGAATGATATAAATATATGTTTACTGCGTCTATTATTAAATGATCAAATATTATGGAGTAATAATAAAGGATTAAAAAACAATAGCTGCGGTTGGAATGTCTTCGACAACACTGACATTAGTGTGTCATCTCTTGCAAAACCCTCAAAATTAAATCACTTTCCTAATATTATTGTATTAGATAACTTTTTGTATTATATGTTCATGAAAAATGTCAAAAATAATAATTATATGAGAAAAAATTCGATAAAATTCTAATTAATTATTGATTTAAATATGTCACTATGATTAGCCCTTTTCATGATTAATAAGAGATTTTTGTTACGTGATGGCACAGTATATATATATATACATATATATATACAAAACCGCGTCGTCACACAACAGAATTTTTTAACTATACATTCCATTCGAATTCTATTTTGTTCCAATTTTCAGGATTACTTTATAATCGAAGTGGGAATATAATGATATATATCTTTACAAAATTTTTAAATTGATGAGTTGATGATGAAAAATATTAATATAAATTGTAAACTAATAGAAAATGATTTATTTATATGAAAATGATAAATTCAAAATAATCCATAGAACAATTTAAGATTTTTAAAATTAATTTTGCAAAATTTTTTTTGTATTAGTTTTTTGTAATAGTTTCGATGTCGATATTTAAACTGTATGCTGATTGATAACGGGAATCAAACTGAAAATCGGCTGATAGTTGCAAATAAATTCCAGCACTACTCTATATATGTTATTAATAAACACGCATATATAATTTAGATCACAACAATATCAACAATTTCAAAAGATAAATTAAATTGTAATTAAATCCATAAAAAATCACAATGAAAAAATATATTATCTCTAACAACCGTGCAAGGATGCAGTTATAACTTTATCAAAAGAAACGATAAATATCGACTATGTAAACAGACAGAATATAAAACAATCTTGGTAATTGCAAAATACAATCATAATATAACTGGCTATTTTTTTATAAGTTACTTTATTTTATTGTCTGACTAGATTCTTGGAATATTTACATTCTTGTTTCCACCGGAGCTAAGACTGGATCAAGACTTTCATTATCAAATCATTAATCAAAAAAACTATTCGCAGATAAAGTCATAAAAGATCTTAAGGATTTAATATGCAATAAAAGATCCAATCGTTTTACTTTCTTTTTATGAAAGAAATAAGTCAATATTTTTATATTATATTTTATAACTTTCTTTAAACGTATAGGATGTTTGATATGTAACAATAAAACTTTCGCATAGGTAGAGCGGACTAAACTAAGTCAAAAAGTCCTCTACCATTTTGTAATTTTCGTAATAGTTAACGAGATATCAATTACTAAAAATCATCCGAATATTGATTTTCAATAATTTTTTACTCTAAGTACTATCAGCTTTACAGAAAAATAACATGAGACAAAAATTGTTTATTTTCTTTTCATAGAGTTGTAAGAATCTTTTCAGAATTTTTTGTCAACTTTTAGTACGGCATTTTCTTGTTGATAACTATTTTCATTAAATTAAATAATACAATTTAAATTCGTAGTACAACGAGACTCTTTTAGAAAAGATTTCTCTGATAGCAAAAAAAATATAATTGACGTACTTATCGCAATTTTATATAATATAAAATTATATATATATTAAGATTTAATCAATAATTTTTGTTCTATTTTCTCGAATAAAATAAGATCGACTTATGCCGTTTCCACCAACATAGATTAACTTTAATTTCGGTTCAATTTACTCTTTGTCTTTTTCTACTTCTAAAGATTAGAAAAAGACGAAGAATAAGTTGAACCGAGATTAAAATTAATCTACGTTGATAGAAATGGGCATTATTATGTTTAGATAAGTGTAATACACATAAATTTAAATTTTTATATAATCTTAAATTTAGTAAGTCTTTATCTGATATTATACATATGCTATAACATCATTGTAACGAAGTTCTTGTGATGTAGAAAAGCAATACGCGGAATGAGGGATCTCGAGTTCGAATCCCAGGCTCAGTTTTTTTCGTCGTCGAAATTTAAAATACTGACATTCTGCAAACTCATTTCTGTAAGAATGGAGTAAGAGATTTCCTTCAGTATTTAATGTTAAATAAATACTTATGTCTAACTTAAATCCTTTTATTAAAAAAAATTAAAGAGGCATCAAGAATATTTTATTTCTAAATTTTAGAATTTTCTATTAAAAAATAAAATATTCTTTTCTGAAGAATAAATATGATTGACTCCTCATTTTATTTTAGATTGAGGTAATTTTAGATTGAGGAATACAAAAATGTGGAAAAGGAAATTTTTCATTGCGAAAAAGTGTGCATTTTTCCCAAAAAGGCAAAGTATTTATGATGCTGGAAAAGATAAATGATAATAAAAAAAGATACCTTGTCTACTTTTCTTCTCACTGTTGACAAATGGGGTTTGTCCGCGGGGATGACAGTACTGAGCAGAAATATGAGCGTGCCAGATACAGTTGGCCGTGCAGACCTGCGCAACATGATATGATATTAATGACGATGACGATGCGTATCTATGTATGTAGTATAGACTTTATTTATATATGTGATCCACGAAAATAGTGTTATGTATAAGTGACAATTGCATGAATGTATATGCGGGCACGGTGGCATACACGAAGAGATGTATCATTCATTGGACGAAAGGACAAGAAGGATGAAGACCTACTTTACTTTTTATCCTTTTTTATACATTCCACCCATATTCGAACATGCATCACATAAGTGCGTCGGGTTGCATCTTTTAGGCTGTCGATTGCATCAACATTACTTTGATTTTAAGTGAAGTTAAACTCTCTCTCTTTTCTTCTCTAAATCTCTGTCTCTTTTTCGCTTTAAAACAAGACAGAGAGAGTTTTAAGGTTCGCTTAAAGTCAAAATAACATTGATGCAACCGAGAAAACCTTAAGAAATGTTATTCTTATTTTGTATGACATTAAGAGCATCACATGATGGAAAAAATATTAATAGTTATGTGATAAAAATAAAAGAAGGTTGAAACCTCTCCTTCCCTTCCTCTCTCCCTCCCCCCCTCCTCCCCCCCTCTCTCTCTCTCTCTCTGAAGTTATTCGATATAGAATGCAAATTGATTTTTGACATATGCACATTATATTAACAAACGCGTAAATTATTTCAAGAAAATTTATGTCCTTTGAAAAAATAATGTAATAAATTTTTCACTTTTATTTTTTTATTTTTCATAATTAATTATTCAAATATATTTTTGTTAAAAATTTTCTAAACATTTAAAAAAAATTATTTTATGTTAATTATTTTATGTTAATAAAATAAATTAATAAAATAAATGTATGCAACGCGAAGGGAAATGTACATGATGTCAATTGTGACAAATCAATTCATCTAAAGCACTCGCTAATTTTTGTTGTAATGACCCAATACATTAATTCCTGGCTAAACGCTGGGGACTTGTTTACTCTTTGACAACAGTGTTGAATTACTGGGCAAATATGTAAGCGGAAAATTTGTTGTTCAATTGAAATGAAAAAATAAGAGATAGTTGTTCTAAATCTTGTATATGGTAGAATATTGTATAGTCTTCTAATCTGGCATTAGAAATGACCATAAATCTTAAGTTTCAATAAAGTCTTAAGCTTATTTAAACGATTTATAATTCACGCTAAATTTTAAGCTAAAATTTATTTTTATTCATATTACATATATATATATATATATATATATATATATATATATATTTTAATCCCTTCAAATCCTGTATACATATTTACGTGCTTATCTTACAATATTATACATTGCATAATTTTATATGTACCTTATGACTCAACATTCTTGCAATATTTTAAAACTATGATTTCAAGCTATATATTCTAGATTTTTTTCAGTAATTGAAATCATTTTTAATAATTTTATATATATAAAGATATAAAATAATGTATAGTATAATATATATTTAAAAAATTTTTAATATTTTATCCAAAAAATCCTGTACAAAATCAAAAAAGATTTTGGTGGATTCCTCGATGAACTCGATTGACTGAAACTTTAGTATGTTATAATTCTTGATTAATCAAAAGTGTCCATAGGCACAAAGCTTGAAAATGACTAGTTTTTGTTATAGCCAAAATTAAAAATTTTATTTTATTAATGCCTTAAAATCAAATTTCTGTACTACTGTAATACTAACTGTAATACTAAAACTGTACTAACTGTACTGTAAAACTAACTGTAATAAATCAACAGATTTTAGTTAATAATATGCCATTTACCATACTTTCTCTCACCCTCGCTCTACCCTCTCGCTCTATTCCCACTATCCTACTCCCACATACGCCACACGCGCAATTTTATATTAGAAAAAGTGGCATAAAATCGAAGTAAATCTTTTATAATCATGTATTTAAATTCTGCTAGATTTTTACTTCTCTCACGCGTACTGTTTGAAATACGAAGTTCCCTTACCTCTCATGTGCGAGGTGCTTGATTATCAACGCAAATGTTTGTTCCGCGTGTGAAGCACTGTGTGCAAAAATATCGGGTGTTTGCTGAAATGTAACAACACAGAATAAAAAATTCTTTTTTCTTTCCTCTTTTTTTTTGTGGAGAAAACGTAAGAAAGAGGATTTACGAAAATCAACTCCAAAGAAATTAAATGTCTATCATGTCTATCTACATCGTTCATTCCGGGCAATTCTAAGAATAGGGAAAAACTAAAATTATAAACATACCATACATTGATTCATATACGCACACGCACGCGCGCGCGTTCCCTCCCCTCCCCCCACACACACAAAAGCATAATAAAAAAGATTTACTTCGATTTTTATACAAATACATTTTTATATAAAAATATGCATGTAAGCGTATGTGAAAGTGAGATGGGGATGGGGAGGGGTGGGAGAGTGAGAATATGGCTAGTAGATGGCATATTGTTATCTAAAATTATTTGATTTATTAGAGAAACTTGATTTGAGGCATTAATAAAATAAAACTTTAAATGGCTATAACAAAAAAACTAATCATTTCCAAGCTTTGTCTATGGACAGTTTTGATCAGTGAGCTAAGAACTATAATAACATACAAAGTTTCAGCCAATTTTAGAAGGCCAAAATTCTATGGTTTTGTGCAGGTCGTTTGAAATTTTTTTTTTAACAAAGGAGATTTCTTTTTTTCATAGATGAGTCATAAAGTATTAAAAAAATTTTAAGATTTTTCTTATATTTTTAAAATTTGATGTGTTTATCTATTAAATTTAATCTTGAATAATAACAAAAATGACAGCGCTTAGTTTTTTGTTCTTTTGACATTCGAACATACGTGTACATATGTATCAGTCGCGTTCAAACTCTCTTGCAATCAAGATCTTGTATCATGTGAACAGTATCCGAGTAAACTTTAAGTTTTTTGCAATCACAATTATAGACAATTGCTAATTCATTAAGATATGTATTATGTGTATTTGCTTGAATATTGTAAGTGTGTTGCATAATATAAAAAAATTTACTCTCTATTCTACAATACTATAATGATTATATATAACTCTTTCTAATATTAATTGGCTTTATATTGAACTGAAAGCAATTGTTCATTTATATTCTGTTTGATAGTTTGGTTCAAATTATATACAAAGTATCTGAAAATAATCCTAATATTTCATGGACAGATAGAGCGGACTAAACTGAATCAAAAAGTCCTCTACCATTTGTAAGTTTCTCCAATAATTAATGAGAAATTAATCCTTAAAGATAGCTGAATTCTACTACCGTGTACGGCCGCAAGTCTCCATAGCTCGGACGGCGTGCTTGCCAGACTATCCCCGCTTCCCGATCGGTAGGCGTATACACTTTACAGTAATATTCGGCTATCTTTAAGGATTAATATCTCTAACTATTGGAGAAACTTACAAAATGGTCGATAAAGGACTTATCGACTTAGTTTAGTCCGTTCTATCTGCCCATGAAATATTTAGCGATTATTTCCAGACACCTTGTATATATATATATATATATATATATATATATATATATATATACACACACATAAATTTATAAATTTCATTGTTTTTATCTATATAATTTTAATTATTAAATTTTCAATCGGTTTGTTTAAGTTTCAATCTGTAACGATTTTGTATCTTTAATTTGACCATATTATTTATTATTCTATTTAGTTATCTACCAATAGTATTAAGAACGCACGTACAACCATTTTATATTGTATAATTTCACATCAATCTACATCTATAATTTTACTGGAAACTTTCTTTTACTGCTCTTTCTCACTGTTAATCGACGAATTGATTAGATTATGACTCATCATTACTATTATATTTTATTGTTTGAAATTGACCGAATATAATATGTTGCGTTTATACTGACTATTGAAAATCTAAGTGAGTTGAGATGATTCTTCAAGTATGTTAATTTAATTTTTGTTATATGGGATAATTATATTTCTGCGACTGATGAAGACTAAGTACCATAGTCGAAACGTATCGGTAGAAAATTATATTGTGAAATAATAAATTTGCATTGTCACACATCTAATTATAGCTTCTTTAATTGTTGACCTGAGTTATTTATTAATTTGTTTAAATTTTATATTCTTTTTTTTTAATTTTTATGGATCGAAAATATTAAAAAAAACGACGCATAAAGACTAAAATGTATTTAATTTCTTATTGAGTGAAACATACTACGAAGAAATTTTGGTGATATCTTATCAATTCTATCCCTTAATACAAAATTTGTTTTCTAAGTTTATTCAAGATTCATTTTAGACGATCAGTACTTCGCGACAGAGTCTAGGAAATTATTATATAATAATAATTATATTACACTGTAATTTCGTTCTAGATAAATACAGTATTTATTCATGTAGCTTATGACTCAATCTATGTCTGTTTCTAGATAAATACAATTCGCGCAATTAATGCCTTTCAATCCTACGTGACATCACGTCTATTTACATTGATGAAACATCGCGTTTATCTTCTCGGTCATTTTCGCATTCATGACTATACTTAGCCAAACCAGACCAGTTTATAGAGATTGAAGAAACTCATATTCAGCAATTCCGTTTGACAACCATGAATGTGAAAATAATCAAGAATAATGCGCAATGTCAAAACAGGAATGGAAAGTATTAATTGCGCGAACTGTACATAAAATTTGAAGACAGTGTCTATTAAAATTATTTACCGACATTATTTGAGATACATAATGTTACAATATGTTAAAAAAAATAATCAAAATTTTGAAAAAAATATGGGCTAGGGAAAAAGTCCCTTTAAGTTGATAAAAAGACCTTTCCCCATCAATATTTTCCGTTGAAAAATGATCAAAATTTAAATTTAAAAAAAGATTTTAAAACTTGAAATCTCTACTTTCGAAGAGTTACTATATTTTCTGAATTTATGTGAGTTTTTACATATAGAAAACTAGCTGAAAAAAATAAAAAAATTTCTTTACTTTATAGGTTTCTAGAGTGCCCAAAAAAATTTGGAGCAAATTTTTGACTATCTAATCTATAATGAATCTATAATGAAAGTTTGAAGCCTACAAAATCATTTTTTAAAAATGTTCTTACGATTTTTTTTCTTGAGTTATTCACAGATTAAGTAAAAAGAAATATTCTGATTTTATTGCTCGTAATAATTAACTCCGTTAAAAAGCTTAGTGAACATTTTTTTATTTCAATCTAAGTAATGGCAGCTTTAATTCTATGTTAAAAATTATTGCTCCCCAAAAAAAACTAATATACTAAATGAAAAATTAAAATACAGATGTCCACATAGCACAAAACTTCGATTAAGTTCCCAGAAAATTTATTTTGCTGAGCTTCTAAAATTTGAGAAATCAAACTTCCATTTTGCTGAGTTTTTAGGGAGCTTACAAATTTAATTAAATAAAATTTCAGTCCAGTCGATACAAATTGAAAATGTTATCAGACCCTACTTTTGTTTGATTTATGCGTGAATGTGTTGAGAAAAAGGATAATAATATCAACTGGTCCTTGTTCTTGTATATATATATATATATATATATATAATATAACGTATATTGCAACGAAAAGATTAATCAGAATGAATACAATGGCGTCTACATCGATATCGCGATCGATATCCGCGAGTTACACTTCATGATAGCAGAATATCAAATATACATCAAATTTCCCACGTTGATTTGCAATTTGATGTTGTCTCAATCTTTCAATATGCTTATTCATTATAGACTGAAGTAGTGGCTTTGTAAAAATGTCAGCTACATTATCGCTGGATTACGTATTTTAATTTAATCAGATCCTCCTCGTACATTTCTCTAATAACGTAATAGGCTATGTCAATATGTTTTGTACGATCTCTCTATTTTATTTCTTGTAAAATCAATTGCTGATTTATTGTTGCATCCAATAAGCAAGAAACATTTTGGAACATTTCAACAACATTGTAGCAACGATGTAACATTGCTACAATGTTGTTGAATGTTTCAAAATGTTTCTTGGTTACTGGGAACGCATGGGCTACAAGACATGACAAACTATTTTTCTGTACTAATTCTTTGAACATCATATTCAACTACATAACTTCCTTTACAGCTACTTTCAAAGCAATATATTCAGCTTCTATAGTAAATGTTGAAATTGACTTTACAAAAACTATCATACTACTATAAAAGTGTCATCCGATGCTCAATCTGCATCACTAAAAATCTGTATGTTATTTGCATTGCAATCGTGTACTAAACTAAGATTTTTTGTTGCAGGTATCTTAATACTTTCTTAACTTGTAATCAATGTGTCCTTCCGAGATTGGAATTAAATTATGACAATTTTGTTACTACAAACAATATATCTGGCCTTGTCGCCAACGCTACATATATTAATAAACCAATTAATTGTTTATACAGTGTGTTTTTCATTTCATCCTTTTCAACATCACTATGTGGGCTATCACACTTTGATAATTTCATCCCTGAGTCAATTGATACTTTGTTCGTTTTACAATTATCCAGTTTATATTCGCTTAATACTTTGTTTATGTATTTTTGCGGTAATTTTACTTCGTTATCTGCTCAATAGTTATTCCTAATAAGTACGACGTTTTACTGAAATCTTTCATTTCATATTCTGACAATGGCAATATTTTAACTTTGTTTATTTTGTCAATTGATCGAGCAAATAATATAATATCATCTACGTATAGCATAAGGATAAGATCATTATTATAAATATAGACACAGTTGTTTGCTTGCAATCTATTAAATCTTCTTCTAATTAAGAACTCGTCAATTATATTATTCCATCCTGACTATTTTAAACTGTATATTGGGCTTAAAAATCTTGCTACTTTTGTGTCATAATCCCTATATCCAGATGGTAGCCTCATACCATATTTATTTCTTCTTTAAGATCTCAGTAAAGATATGCACATTTTATGTCTAAATGATGTATTTCTCAATTGTATTATGTCGTCATAGATATTAATAGTTTAATTAATAAAACATTTGCAATAGGAGCATACCGAATAATCTACATCTTTCTTTTGAGAAAAGTTGCGTCCTTGCGCAACTAGCTCTATATTATTATCTTGGCTGTCGAGTCTGTTTTAATTTTGTAAACCATTTACCTCTAATACAATTAATATCATCCAGTTTACTTTTCCATGTGTGTTCATCTAAATCTTTTAATTCTTCGTTCATCACCGTTTTCCATTCCTCCGATGTGGTGATGTTATTGCCTCTTTATATGTTGTGAATTCAACTATTTCTGTTAAATTTAATTCTATATTTGTAGGTTTACCTGCACGATCTACCGATCTACCCTACGGATTTCGAACTATTAGAAGTACAAATTAGTTCGGTCCGTTTTTTTGTGTTCAAAAATGCATTTATTTCAAAACAAAATGAATGAACAGATCAATTAAAATATTGTCCATCGCTTCCTATTACTTTTTCCCAGGCAATTTTTGAATTCCATCTCGAAAAAATGACTCGTCTTTGGAGGTGATCTAATTTTGGAGCCAATTTTCAATTTCTGTGAAAGAAGTGAACCGGTGACTTGCTGCATCCTTCGGAACAATTAGTAATCAGAAGGAGCAATGTCCGGAGAATTCGGCGGGTGCGGTAAAACATCCCATTTGAGCGTTTCCAAACATTTTTTTACGACTTTAGCGACATGAGTCCGAACCTTGTTGAAGAAGAATAACTTTATCATGTCTTTGCTCGTATTCTGGCCGTTTTTCTCGCAATGCACTCAAAAATCAGTTGTAGCCGATACCGATCGCCCATGGATGGAATCGCCAGATTTCAGCAGTTCATAGTAAACAAGATCCTTTTGGTCCCACTAGATACAGAGCATGATCTTCGAACCATAATTGATCGGGTTTAACGTAGTATTTTTTCTTCTTGAGGTTGTCGTAGAATATCCACTCTGCTCTCTAGTCACAATCCGATGCAAAAAAATCTTTTCTCTGTTGTCTTTGAATCAGCTGTTCGCAAGTGAAAAATCACCTTTTAATGTCTCTCGATTTCAGTTCATAAAGCACCCAATTTTCTTGTTTTTGAATCATTCCCATGGCTCTCAATCGTACAGAAACGGCTTATTGAGTTACCCCCAATGATTCTGCAAGCTCTTCTTGCGTTTGACTCTGATCTTCTTCGAGTAATGCCTCTAATTCTTTGTCTTCGACTTTTTTTGGTTGTCCAGAGCTTGTCTTCAACGCTGAAATCTCCATCCTTGAAACATCGAAACCCTATATGATTTATCAGTTGGAGCAGTGTCACCATAAACTTCGACAAGCATTCGATGGGCTTCAGCTGCACTTTTCTTCCAATTAAAGCAGAAAATCAAAACCTCCCGCAAATGCTGCTTGGTTAACACAAAATTCGACAT
>Ga0157364_1002954_pt1 | contig 16267 bp, 20 predicted proteins | sample AttsexASBM2_FD_111476 | JGI IMG/M metagenome (GOLD analysis project Ga0157364, IMG submission 111476) | Fungus gardens microbial communities from leaf cutter ant in Ribeirão Preto, State of São Paulo, Brazil - Atta sexdens ASBM2 | ecosystem: Host-associated > Fungi > Mycelium > Unclassified ...
TGCGGGAAGCTTTGCTTTTCTGTTTCAATTTGAAGAAATCGGCTGCCGAATCGCATCGAATGCTTGTGGAGGTCTATGGCGACAATGCTTTATCGGAAACAACGTGCAGAGATTGGTTTCGCCGGTTCAATGACGACAATTTTGACCTGAGAGACAAGAAGCGTGAAAATCGGCCCAGAAAGGTAAAGGACTGTCAATTGCAGGCTCTTTTGGACGAGGACGATATCCAGTCGCAAAAAATGCTTGCTGAGCAATTGAGTGTTTCTCAAGCAGCCATTTCCATGCGGCTACATGCCATGGGGAAGGTTCAAAAGATCGGAAAATGGGTGCCGCATGAACTGAACGATAGGTAGATGGAGCGACGCCAAAACACATGCCAAATTCTTGCCAGACAAAAAAGAAAGTCGTTCCTGCATCGGATTGTGACAGGCGATGAAAAGTGGATCTATTTTCAGAATCCTAAACGCAAGAAATCTTGGGTTAATCCTGCCCAACCATCAACATCTTTCTCAAGATCAAATCGCTTCGGACGGAAGATGATGATGTGCTTTTGGTGGAAGGATGTCATCTACTACGAGCTGTGACCTAGTAAAACTGTTAATGCTCACCGCTACTACCAACAACTGATCAAATTGCACCGTGCTCTGCGTGAAAAAAGCATTATCGGAAAAGACAAGCTGATTTTCCTCCACGACAACGCACCATCGCAACAATGGTCCAAAACTATTTGGAGACACTCAACTGGGAAGTGCTACTCCATCCCGCTTACTCACCAGACCTAGCACCTTCTGACTATCACCTGTTTTCATCGATGGGTCACGCGCTCGCTGAGCGGCGTGATTCGATTCTTACGAAGGCGTCCGAAAATGGCTTGATAAGTGGTTTGTCTCGAAAGATGAGAAATTTTTTTGGCGTGGTATACACAAATTGCCCGAAAGATGGGAAAAATGTATAATTAGCGAGGGCAAATACTTTGAATAAATTTGTTTTTTTTCCTAGGAAAAAAAAATGTATTTTTCTGATTTAAAAACAGCGGATTTAAGCTTATACACCTTATATATATATACAATATATATATATATATATGTTAACATACTTTTTTTTATTTAAAAAAATTCTTTTGCAACTACCAGTTATATATTTTCAATACATTTTGTAACGCACAATTCTTAACATGTTGTCCACATCGCATAATATTAGCAACATCCAGATTAGTTAAAGATTCCATGTCTTCGTAAACTGCATTCAAGGTCTCGATGTATATGCGTTCATTGTCCAAAAACAAGTTCCACAGCCACGTTCGTTTCTCATGTCTCTTAACGTACACAATAGCATCATGTTCAAATACAGCTGTCGTGATCAGATGTTTCGCTTCGTTGTACAGAACCCATCCCGTCCTCCCATCGCAATCCATGGTGATAAGCATTCAATCAGGAAGCGCAAGACCTGTCGGATCTTGTCAAAAATTTCCATGACACGGGATTCGTAAAAATGTAAGAATGATCTCGTGTTTCAGTACCACTTTCTTCGCGATAAATTTCTTATTAACGATGAATCCTTGCAGATTCATGAACATTGGCACGAGCATGTTGAGAAGACTGCACTCGATTGCGGTCGAATGCGTATCGTAGATTTTATACTGTGTCGAAAGAAGGTGATTTTGCGCACAACGTTGGTTAATGGGTTATACTGAATCACGCGATTGTATATGAGACAATAGATTGTTGTATTTGCGGGCATGTTTTCTTTACATTCAAAGTCTAATCGCACATCCATGATGCCATTCTTGACCGATTCGTTCTGTCGAGAGCAATCGATGATCACGAACGGGCCATTACGTAAAAAAGTAAGATGAGACTCGGCTCGAGATACTCGTATCCGTAGTAACTCTTGCAGAAATGCGCGTACAAGTCAGTACAGAATCGCACATCTTTTTATCAAAATCCAGATTCAAGTTATCATACGGATGACATTCCGAATTCAGGTAGAGTTTCGCATTAGTTAATTTGTAATCGTCGAATCGATTTATATCTTCGGATATGACGTTTTTTCGACCTGTTTGCATAACGAAAATGACGGCTTCTCGAACTGAGTAGCCATCTTGATGGCCCACGAATGCTTGGTTGTGCTCTGCAACTCATACAGATCCCACGAGCGAAAAACCATGCTCAGATATCGTCCGGTGTCCAAAGGGCGTAGCATCGACAGCTTATTTATCTCGCTCAATAACACATGCGGCATTCGCCACTGTATTTTGAATAATTCGAGCGTTAGTTCTGTCGCTGGATCTCCCGTCAGACAATTGTTGTCGTTGCGCGATCGTATTAAAATCAATTCGTGACAAGCATTAATCACCACGCGTTTGTAATCTTCGCAAAATCCCAGCAGTACGTAGAGCGGTACACAGAAATTAAAATATCCGCAGTAGTCTGCGCATCCAGCCGGCATTTTGCAGAATCACGCTTCTGTCGGATGACATTGTTATATAATTTTTGAACGTGCCTTATACGTTTCTGTTACGATCAATCTTCATACCGTTGAGTTCATATCAAATCTCATCGAATATGCGACGCAATTATTTCCCAATGTCACGTGAGCATCCTGAACTTTGTTCTTCGTCAGTTTTCCTTCGACGTACAGAAAGCTTTCGTATGGCAGTGTGTACAAATCCTGTTGCTGTATGGATATTCTTATTTCGTCGCTGTACCCGAACATTATATTGGCGAACGGGTTGTACGTGTGAGTCTCAATCTTGACGATGCCATCGTCGAAGATCGGCTTTAATGTTTAGGATATTAGTCATCTAAAATATTGCGCACTGCGAATCCCAAAGACTTTAAAAATGTAACATTTGACACGCTGAACTTCTTTTTCTATCTGAATGAGCGAATGTTATCGAGCTGTGACGTCACTGACCTTATAAAGAATGCATTATCTCTCTCTGCGTACGCTCCGTTCAGCATCTCACTCTCACCGTCGCCGTTGTACGTGCAATCTAACAATGATCTCTTTTCCTCGAAAATCGAGCAATCGTCCGTTCTGATTGACGATGCGTATTGTTAGATCCGTAATGCTCCGTGCGATGATCGGCAGGTAAATGATCTGCGTCGGCCTCTCCAATATCTTATATCCTGGAGGCACGCTCGGCGAAAATTCGTGTATTGTGCGCGTTTTTACTGTACGCGATCACTCTACGCGGATAACGTTTACATTCATTATGTTGATCGACACGTCCGATTCGTGTCACTTTCGCGACCGCAGTATACGTTTCGAGAATCCCAGCAGCGATCCAATGCTGTTGGACTTGCCAACTTTATTCTGTATGCACATCTAATTTCGCATCTTATCGTGTTGTAGTTTGCGCGGAGCGTAATCAGATATTCTCCATCCTCATCAGTATCATTGCTATTGTTGTTGTTATTGTCACCAGACACTACATCAACGATTTCAAGCGCGTCGCAGTGTGGATGTAAAATCGCGCGTTTCAAAAATTCATTTATGTCTTGCATTTCATATGAACTCTCGGAAATTGTAATTTTGACATCGTCTTTGGCGAAATAAAATTTGTTGTTCGATTCATTCACGTTCGGTATCGTGTGATAAGTCTTAAAAATCGCCAGACTGAGCTCGTAATCTCCGTCACTCAAATCTATGGCGGGAAAGTAATTCGCCGCGAGAACGATGCACTTTCTGCTCAGCATTAGCGTCAACGACATGACGGAAAAAGCGTTCGACTAATATTAAGATTTCACAGTATCTCGTCGAGCTTTTTAAATTCACGCGCATCTCGTTTGTAGAAACAGCAGACATCTGTCCGCAGAAGCTCTGATCGTATGTCTGATAGGACGTGCGATTGTACTCTATCGTGATAGCATCGTTTCCGAAATATCGCATCAGTTTCTTGGGCGATCGAAGATTATCGAAATTGTTAAAGTACACGACGCGATTGTTCTTCTTCGCGTACGCTATCCAGTGAGTACCAGGCTCCGTCGCATCGTCCAGATTCACGATACCGCTTTCGTTTCGGTGCGCGCCGCTCATCGGTAACATGTTACGCATGAAAACGCTTCTAAAGTATACGCGCATACGTCTCGCGAGCTCGTTCAATTGCATATATGGTAGTTGCGCCAGACGGCATTTTTATCGACTTTTTGGCGTTTTTTTTTCTTTGCAGCTACATCTTGTCCATGTTTGTATGGGCCGAGATACAATCCGCACCCGTATTTGTACGGAGATACAATCCGCGACTCCGCTCCATCGCGCGATCGTTATCATTGCAACTCTTCGAGCTGACATCGCGCGGCTTTGCTGTCGTTTACCACTTTCGCCACGCTGGCCGCTCCGCCGATCAAGGACCCGAGATTGGCAGAAACGTACCGCTTCGTTTCGCTGTTGGAAGTATCTGCTTTTTCATCGCTTTTTTCTCGTTGTCTTCTTCTTCGGTTTCATGTCCATACTGATCTTAGTCTTGACTTTCATCACTGTCCAGACGGCAACTGCGGCAACTTTCACGCTCAGAGTCAAATCTCTCATGACAATGTCGTCCTAGCGCTTTATCGGCGAGTACCTTATCCGCAGCATGTCTATCGGTGAGATCGCTCCGAGAAGACGCAATGTCGTGTTCTCGGCACGTTGCGCCCAGCGAATGCCCTCGTCACCTCTGGTCGCTTCGTAAGCCGAGTGCCCGGGCCACAAAACTGGTAGCTCGGAATATGTAATTCGAAAGGAAGTGCGTTTATTGCTCGATTCAGTAGACCGCCGCGCGACACTGACATTCGTTACAGTCCTTTATCTTCAGGATCATCGATGTGCGTCCGCTGCCATGACTGACTGTAGTGCTCGTCGCAGCGATTCGTCGGTTCGAACTTCCGAATCTGCCTTCACCTGTTCCAGAAGCTTGACCCAGACGTGTTCGATGTAGTCACGTACACGCGTAAGACTACGACTTCGGTATATATTGCAGCTGCTCGACGCTCAAGTCTCGAATATCAGAAGGATGACACAGCGAGATACATTTTACTACTGCGCGATTCATGCACCTTTAAATAATCATTCGAGAGCGTATAGCTTTTAGTGCGAGCATGAAATTCATGCTGCAATCGCTAACGATACACGTCACAAACTGTGACGCGAAATCGCGAATGATGGGAGACAGCGCGGAGAAGCGCAAGCACGGTGAAACATAAGCTTGCTCAAGAATCCAAATGGCGTACGTTTCGAGAATATGTACGTCTACTTGAAATCGCTGCAACAGCCAAAGTATCGATATTTCGAAAATTTATTTACATCTATCAATGGAATCAGCTATTTTACGTTCTCCAAACAACACCGATGTCATTCCATCGAGCGAAGCGCCCAAATTTTATTTTTATCTTTGATGACGTGGCATGCGACAAGAAGGATGCGGTGAGAGAATACTTTTCGATGGGCTGCCACGTGAACGTTGACTGCTTCTATTTCTGTCAGACGTACGCGAGAATACCTAAACATCTGATACGCGACAACGCGAATCTGTTGATCCTGTTCAAACAGGATTGTACCAACTTGAAACACGTTTACAACGATCATGTGAATACCGACATGTCGGTATTCATCGATGAATTTTGTTTGTATCGCGACTGTTGCGCAAACAAAATACGGATTTTTAGTGATAGACAAGGACAGTGCGCTTAAAGACGGGAGATACAGAAAGGGATTTAACAAGTTCGCGATATTGTAACGTAGTTGTTGTCGATACTTCGCCAGAAACGAACATGGCTGATGTGCGCGAGCGTGAAAAAATTGCGAGGGAGAAGACGAACGAGTTGATCGGCAAGAAACATTGCGCTCTGAAGACCGATAAAATCGAAGAGGACATGATTATCGAACAGACATTTTAAACCTATTATCAAACCTCTGCAACAGATTGTTGACAGCCCATGCGCGCGATAAAGAGACGGTCGCGCGACGATGACGCAGCATCTGCCTCCAAGCGTGAGAGAAAAGAGGAGGAGGATGAGGAGGGACAGAAAGCGAGCGAGACATTCCGCGATCCCGCGTAAATCCGATGATCGATCGCACGATCATGTACAGCCTCCACTCCGCGTACAATGATCATACCGACAATAGAATCGTTAGAGGACGTTTTCGAAACGATGGACGATTCACTAGCAACGAAGGTTCAAAATCGGTTGCAAACGTCGGAAGGTCGAGAGGTGTTACAAGCCGATTTGGGTTCCTGAGTCAAAAGTACGTCGAAACTGTTCTGAAGGGAAAGCGAGATAAATAGAAGATAACAGAAGAGCGATGTAAATTATGTGTACGGCGTTTACCTACACAAGGATGAATTGATGTTTGACAATAAACGTTTCGACGTAGGTGTTTCGGACAATATAATTATCGACGGCGTATGATATGCCGGTACACCTGGTCTTTACGGGTTAATTTTCAAGAGAATTTCCGACGCTCTCCTCTACACGAAAGATGATATGAACAAGTACAAGAGCATGCTGCTGGAGACAAACACAAGCATCACTCGCACGACCAATTATTAGCAATAGGAGATACAAGTACAAATACGTAATCGCGCCGTTGATATCAATCACACTTAAGAAATAGAAGAAGAAAAGGGATTCTGGAAAGGGATTACCTCACGCAATGATATTGAACGATAATGCGATCGATTACGTGCATTGAGACGATCCCAACAAGCTGATGGTTTATGATTGCTCGATGCTTCGCATCAACAACGTTCACGACAACGAGGTGTTGTCGATCATCGAGGAACTTCGCGAAGCTGGTCTTATTATAAATTAAATCGCGTATAGAAACGAGTCAATCGAGTGGTGTCAGCAAGAAAAAAACTTTTGCTCTGTATATTACGCATTGAATCATGAAAAAGAAATCCAGTGAAAAGAGAAAAATTAGCTCCGAGAGACGTCGAGGAATTGCATACTCCGACGAGAAGAAATTTTCCGCGAAGGCGCGTCATAGTTCGAGAATACGATGATCTGTGGCAGGCTGATATCGTCGAGATGCGTCCATACTCGAGCTTCAACAGAGGCCATCACTACATACTCATCGTCATGTGTTGAGCAAGTACGCTCAAGAGCAAGGAGGAAGCCATATGGCTGATGCTATCGCTGAGATAATTCGAGCGAGTGGAAGATGTCCGAAAAATTTACAAACAGATATGGGAAAGGAATTTTACAACGCCGATATGCAGAAAATCTTGAAAAAACACGACATTAATCACTATTCTACGTATTCGACATTGAAAGCATCAGTAGTCGAATGGTTCAATCGCACTCTCAAAAAACGACATGTAGAAGATGTTACACTCAACGGCAATTACAATCGACGAGCTGCCGCATCTCGTGTCAGATTATAACGCGCGCAAGCATCGGACTATCGGCATGCGATCCGCCGACATAATTCCGGCGATCGCCGAAAGACTCTTGAACATGATGTACAGCGCGATAAAGATCGCTAATCCGGTAAAATTTAAAATGAGCGATTCGGTACGCGTGAGCAAGATGATTTTTGAGAAGGGTTACACCCCAAATTGGACCATCGAGTTTACAATCGTTAAGGTGCAGTGTACCAAACTCATAACCTATCTACTCGAGGATTATCGCGAAAAATCCGCTGAAGCGTTTTTTATGAGCACGAGTTGCATCGCGCTACTCATCCGGACGTGTATTTCGTGAAGAAAGTATTGCACCGGAAAGGAGATAAGGTGTACGTCAAGTGGCTGGGATTCGCACAATTCATGGATACATAAAAATAATGTCATTTGATAAAATTTTGATTCGTGTATTTTTTTCTACATATAAAAATATATATATATAAGTATATAAACGTATTTTTTTTATTATTTCCCATTCATCATCTTCATTTTGGAGTATTCAAAATACATAATTATTTGTAACAACTTATGTATGGAGCACAATACATACATAGATAGTAAAAATAGTAATTGTTGTGTGTTTGTGACGTTGGTATTACCTTGTCTGGAAGGCTCGTACGCCAAGGCGACGAGTCATAACTTTATTGTAATGATTCGAATCTTTATTGTTGAGTCAAATTTAAGATGTATTTAAAGCGAGCGATAAGCGAAGCTTGTAGACCGATAACTTGTGCATTCGTTAAGACGCATGCACCGGTAATTCGCACTTGGTGGTCGAATAGTTTCTCACAGTTCGGAAGAAAATATATTGCGCGTGGTAGCGAGGCAAATCTCGTCGGAAACTCAGGCAATTCGCGCACACTACTGCCTGCCCTCGCGGTGTGCGTATACCAAGAACGTTAGGTAACAAAATGCAGCGGTAATACGCAACAGAACGTCAGATGGTTCGCATTTCGGCTTCAGGATAAGAAGCGAAACGAATAGATGATCCGTATTGATCGGAATCGGGCAGCGAACTGATTTCTCATATGCGGAATGTGTGCGCGATCGTCATCTTTTCGAGTGTTGCGCACGGGGGAGTCGCGTGCCATCTGAGAAAAACAGCGTGATTAAAGCGAGAACATGCTTGTTTTGAACGGTGACGGCTCTATGAGCGTCGGTTTACTCACCGAGAAAATTCAAATCAACGATTATTCCGGAACAGTAATATTTATATAGATGTAAAAAATATACGTAAAGTATAAATTAAAATAATAATAATACATAATAGTAATACGCATAAATGATAAAAAAATATGGGATACATAAAATGTAAATTGAAATACTAGTAGTATATAATACTTATATAAATGTTAAAAATATACGATATGTATTATATGAAAGTACAATAATCGTGATATATAATAAATGCTATTACATAAAACATATAACACTAATAATACTTGTATAAATGTAAAAAAAAAGTGTAAATTATAATAAATAATAGTAACATATATTACAAAGGTATCCGCCAATGCCCCCACGGTAACTCTTCGTCGACGTATCGTTTGTCGTCATATGGACTCAGAGTGATTTTCGATTCAGATATCATGTACATCTCGTGTAATTTAGATCATTATTATACACAATTGATGGCGAATTATTTTGATCTCTTCGTTCAAACACCGCGTGTAATCATCGAACATTATCGTTCACGCTAGGACGTTATTCTTTATATCTTTCACCTTTTTAATGTCCTTCTTGCCGACCACTCTCACTGCGTACATCTTCGCTCTCAGTCCACCGAATTCGGTCATTATCACACCATTATTTTCGTCCTTCATCAGGCCGAGTATTTTTTTGTTCGCGAGAGGCATATTATACATTGTCTGCCGGATAATCGCTCGTGTCGAATCTAGCGATATCGTGTTTCATATTCTCGTAAACATCGTCGCATTCTATATGGTAAATGAGACTGCCTGTGTCGGTGTACATGACCTTGCATTTGCGATACATCGATGACATGTACTCGTGGTGAAATTCGTACAAGCAGACTTTCGATATATCGAGTATGGTATGCACATACCCACGTAAATCGGCTTGTCGAACTTCACCTCGAATTTGCGCACTTCGACGGCGAATAAATTTTTCACAAAAACACACTGCGGCTGTAAAAATTCGATTTCGCGATCATTGCCTCCGTTCGTCCCATTTTATTATTAATTTTACATCAACGTGATTGCGCACATTCTCCATGATCTTATCAAATACCGCGTTGTTCATTAGTTCATACAAATTTTTTTCGAAATTGTTTTTTGCGCACGTTCTAAATTGTGTATTGAGTTTAATGTAATCACGGAGCCATGGAGATTGAACGAATTATAGTACCTGGTGGATCTTTATTACGCGAAGACCGTGACGAGTATATTACTGCAGATTGACGTAACGCTGCTTATCGTACAACGTTGCTAGAAGTTTATCTTCGCGCTTGCCGGGTGGTTTATTGCGCGTTGGGCAGAAAGATAGGTCAGTGTGTCGGTCGTGTAGATATTGTGAATACTCGACCTCAAGAATATAACCGGTGAATGAATCCGGAACAATCGCACTCACATCAAAGTTTGCAGTGTCTTCGACCCATCGAAATTCGTATGGCAAAAGTTGACACATTCCTACAGATTATTCACATCGTAATACATCAAGTATGACGACGATTTCGATGGATCGAAGGAACGCATGTACTTGTTATTAGCCTGCGCTTATCTGCCGGAACATTGATTGAGACCGCTGCTTGATGAATATGATCATATCAATGTCGGTGAAATTCGAAATCTTACACGCATATGTTTCAGCATGGCGTCCCACGTGAAACCTGGCAATGTATAATAATGCGCGGGATCGAGACAGTAACTCACGACTAACTCACGACTAACAACTATTGCAGAAATTTTCGAAAATATCGGCTAATAACAAGACATCAGTTTTCAAATACAAATCACTGTACTCGCCGAGAGTTCGGAAGAAGAATCGCTGCCATACGTTCACGGCATGAGCGTAATCTTACGCTCTCGAATACGGTATCGCCTGTCAACGAACTAAAAAATAATTCGCGCGATGGTAAACGCGTATCCTGCAATTTTTCGACGCAGTCAATGTACTCGTACGGAAAGACACCTTTTCGTGTGAGAAGATTGAAATCCGCGCTGAACTTGCAAAATTCGGAACGTACAATTTTTAATTTATCTTTGTCAAGATACGACGCCAATTTATCGAGGCTTGCATTTAGAAATTTGAAAGAATCAATGAATCTTAAGTTTACCCATTACCACCATTTTTCTGGAAAAAAATTCTTTTCATTTTTGTCTTTGATACTATCGACATGTTTAGTGAATGAAATATATTTTTCTTTCGTTATCGGTAGTACATCTGCCTGTCCATCGTACGCGGTAGCAATTTCCTTAATTATAAAATGTGCGTCATAGCCTGATAAATTGTGAAATACGATTAGAATATAGAACGAATTTTTATAATTTAAGTTACAATTTGAATGCGCTGGATAGCAATATCTACCGGAATGACAATGATCGCGGATTATCCAGCGCGAACAGTACGCCTCTCATTGCTATTTAGATGTTTCCATGGGCACGTTGGCGGATACGATATTTTTCACACGATGCACCAAATTATTGAATTGTCGCGCGAACCACTCTATACAGTCTTCATCGCGACGGAATAATACAATAATGTGTCATCGTACATAGTAGCCTATGCAAAACGCCGCTGATACGCGTATAACGACGCGTCTTCCTTGTCGGATTCTGTCTTACGTAAGACGCACTACAGGTCGGCGATGAACGGCACTCGTTCCCTATTGTTGCTATAGTTGCCGAATTCGAGTCATCTGAACCCCGAGTTCTCAGCAGTCGGGTAGCGCAATCGTTGATCTTCTGACAATCCACTTCGTGCAATTGCAATTTTTCGCTTGAGCTGAAGTAATGAAGGTACCTGCAAATAATAGAAAAATCATTTTTCGTTATTTCTTTTTACTGTTTTTTAAATATTGTTTTTTTTATCAACTTTTCTTATACTATCTCTCTATACTTACCGATCGCAAAAATATTTCCTATTCTCGTTCCTAGTAATTTGCGATCTCACGAGACACGACAGGTTTTTGATCCACGCAAAATGTTGGCGTTATATGAACCCAAGGTTGTTGTATGAATCTTGTAGGAGATTCTTCTTCTTCTTGTCATCGATGAGCCGCAGAGGAAGGATCTGTCCATTTTTAATACATTGATTGACATCATGTTCAACCGTTCGAATTTAGAAATGTTTTTTAATGTCATTGGAAATTCGATATCCGTGAGATTCAACACTGCAATGTAATGTGGTATGATGACTCTCGCTCCGTATATTTTTCAGCCGGGTACAAAGCGGCGACCATCGACCACGCGAAACACGCATTGTCCTTCGTACGAACACTGATCACCGCTCGTTTTGTCGTTATTTCCCACATACTTCGATGCGCGCAGGGAATTTAGTTTGTTCACGTTAACAATCAAGTTGAATTCGCGATAACGCCTACTCGCTGTTTCTGGAACTCTTCGAGCAATGGTAAGCTCTCGATGAGATGTCGCTCATATCACACGCACATATCGGTGCATAGATATATTTTGCTGTTCTTTGTAATTATGTTCTTATTAGCACGTTTATCCTTCGTCGCAAACTCGCCATTGAACATGGTGTTTACTTTTACATTACCGTGTCTTTCTACAGCGTCTCGCATTCGCTTTAGAGCACATTTCCAGCGTCTTCTAAACTGCCGCGGCTCTATGTGATTAGAGTTTATCACTGCACCTATCAATATACTCTCGAACGCGGCGTCGATCTCTCGCCAGACAAGAGATCGTTCGTTACCACTCGCATACTCGCCACTTGCATACTCGCCACTAATGTGCACGAACGTCACTCTAATTGCGACTTTGCACGCGAATCGCACGATCCTCGCCATCGTGGATTGTCTGTGTCCAACGGCGAGGCGCGGACGCTTGGCACGACAAAGTTCTTCGAGTTGCTCGATGTACTTGTCGCATCGTTGCGACACGAATTTTTCTATGTGATCGATTTCATATTTGTTCATATTACTAGCACATCCACTATCGTCGGATAGTATTTCTTCGTCAGATAACTCTTGGTCCATTATATTCTCAAAGTCTATTTCCATTTCATCTTCGAATACTTCGTCTCTAATATTCGCGTTTTCAATATTCTCGAATTCTACATCCATGTCCTCAACATTTCTGATATTCTCGTCTCTTCTACATCATCTATTATGTTCTCAAATTCTATTTCCATTGCTTCAAATAACTTGTCTGCATTCACACCATTCTCAACAGTCGCACGATGGTCAACCATACTTTTCGCATTATACTTATTGCGATCGATTCGGTAATTTTTAAAGGCGCCAACTAAGGTGCGCGCTTATGACCCATTATATATTCCATTTGTGACTTCTTTATCCCTTTATCTACTCTGGATCCTTATCAGGTTCAGTAGTGACGATGTATCACCGATCTCTTCTTAGAAAAAAAATATCGTTATCGGTGCCTCTCTCTTAATCGCATTGCGACGTGTCACCGATCTCACGGTTCTTCCTAGATAAATATCATTATCGACGCTTTTGACCTTGAAAGAAAGAATTATGAGAACACATCAATGATCACCTAGACAAAACATCTTGTCCATTATAGTACCGCGATGCATTTTGGGACGTAGGATCCGCGGTAGCGATGGCCCGAAATGCATTTTGGGATGGACGCGAGGTCCGCGGTAGCGGCGACCCGAAAACGCATTTTGGAGTGGACGCGGTGGCGGAGAGGTGGCGGTCCTCAATGATACACAACATGGTGACATCATGTATCATTATAAACTGATAGTGCCGGGGACTTCCCGTGTCTTCCCCCTCCTTCCTCGCACCTATGAGTACTCCCCGCGTCTACAAATATTCCCCGCGCCCCGCGCCCCCCTCTAGCCCCATGGATTAGAATCCCCATAGTATATACCTAGTGTAGAACACTTCAAGTAATTCATTCTTATTCTTCCTATTACATGCGATAATAATTACGAGAAGCGGTAAAACGCTTCTCGTAAAAACCGCATGTATTACTTGAAGCGATAAAGCACTTTGAGCGATTTCCTTATTCTTCCTATGATATGAAGCGGTAAAACGCTTTGAACAATTACATTTCCTTATTCTTCCTATTACATGAAGTGGTAAAACGCTTTTTGTGACTACTCGCAGCGGTAAAACGAATGATTATATTTCCTTATTATTCTTGATACTTGAAGCAGTAAAGCGCTTCGAGTGATTCATTCTCATTCTTTTCATGAACCGATAAAACGTTTTTCGTAACTTCTCGCTTTTTCTTCTTCTCTCATAATTACTTGAAGCGATAAATCGCTTCGAATGGTTATCTCTTTTTACTATTTCATTTATTTGAAGCAGTAAAACGCTTCATATTCATTCTTTCCGATTACATGAGGTGGTAAAACGCTCTTGTAAATTCTTCTCTCTCTCTCTCTCTCTCTCTCTCTCTCTCTCGCTCTCAGATTACTTAGAGCGATAGAATGCTTGAGTAATTCACTCATTTCTCGATCTCTATTATTATTCGAAATGATGAGGCGCTTCGAGTGATTCAAATTTCATTTATTTTTTTGTCATGTATTTTTTTCTTTTTTCTTACTTATTCCTTCCAATATGAATATTTTTCATCAATTTCGATATCATAACTCCTAAATTAAAAGGAAAATTTCTAATAAATTTCCACCTAAAAAGATAGTAAAGCGCAATCGCCATCGGGTGGAAAGGAAGCGAGTCAAGATTGAGACATTAAAAAAAAGGGGGGATCTTGATAATTATCAAAATTCAGTCGAGGACTTTCATCTCCAAAAAGGTCCGTGATCAGCTGGAGAAACTTTATAAAAAAAACCGATAATTCGAAAGAACCCCTTACCTTCAACGATTCTTGAGATTTGACCGAGGACGATCCTCTATCTCTTCCATCTTTAAATTTCGAATTTCCTTCCCTTCTTTTTCTCCTACCTTGACAGACTCCTCACACCTTGCAATTTCTCTTCTCTCTTTCTTCCCCGTCTCTTCTGAGGCCAAACAAATCCTTTGACGAAATCTTTCAATCACTTGAAAGCCTCGCCGAATCTGCAAAGTCCTCTCTCCCTTTGACCACACCACCTCACATAAACACACACATACATATATATTGCCAGGAAATCTAGATATTAACTTAGTTTTTAGTATTACTGTTAAAGTGTATATACCTTGCCGAAAACGACCGATTAAAACCGATTAAAATGTAATCCGTTTTAATAGGTTGTAATCAGTTTTAATCGGTTCAATCCGCTCTTAGATTAAAAAATAATCAATTTCAATTTCGGAAGAAATCATAATCTGTTTTCATGTCACTTTCGCGGATTATTTCCGATCCGAATTCATCGTTTCTAATTCATATTGTTATTAATCCAAACAGATCTAACTAATCGGAATATATAATCCAAAATAATCCGCTCGAATCGTATATTTTTCTTGTAACGGCTCAATCCATTTTAATTATAGGAACACCGATGCAATTGATTTTAATTCTATTTGCTAGGAAAGACGACATTAATCTGGTTGAATTCGAAGTTTTCCGATTTCGGAATGAAAATAACTCGGATCTAAGGATCTTTAATACACAACTAGGTAATCAAATTTGCCTCTCACCGGCAAAAGTAATCAGATTTAATCAAAACTTCTTCGATTTTGCAGACGATATTGAAATCTGTTTTAACGAGGTCTGCAACGAGGATTAACTTTCTTCGTATCTGTGATAAAAGTATTCGATTTATACTCGTTTTCATCAAATAATATATGTTCATAATTAAATATTAAATATTAAGTATTTATCGTGTACTTTATAAGAAATGGAACATATAAATAATTTTAATAATTAAATCATTAAAATTGAAAATGATCCTTTTGCTCGAATTATTTTAGACTAATAGCGTTTCTTTGTTTATTGGAGATATAAGAATTTAATTTTTGTTTCTATTAGACGTACTTATAACGATGAAAATAAAATTTTACAAATAAAAATACATTGACAATTTAATTTTTACTGAAAAATCGAAGAAATTTGATTGAATCGAACTATTTTTATCAGTCATGACAAAATCGGATTTACGTTGCATTAAATCCGATTTAATTTTCATTAATTGGGAGAAATTCCAACTAAATCGGATATTTTTTTATCATAGCAAAATCAGATTCTCATTACATCAAAACCGATTTTATTATTATCCGCAAAATCAGAGAAATTCCGATTAAATAGGATTACTTTTGCCAGTTGCGAGAAAATCGGATTATTGTTTCATTAAAATGGATTCCAATATCATTTGTAAAATCGGAGAAATTCCAATTAAATCGAATTACTTTTGTTGGTCACAACAAAATTGGATTCAGGTTGCAAATACAATTTCGTTTTCATTCATGGAATAGGGGATTGAAACAGATTCATATGATCCAATTATAATCCAATTATGATCCAATTATAATCATATGAAGCGCATTACATCCGATTTATTTATTTTCAATCGGTTTCAATATTCCTATTCTCGGAGCAAGAATCCCAATCAATACAGATTACTTTTGTTTTAATCGATTTTAATCGGCTGTCTTCGACAGGGTATATACAATACACACACACACACACATATATATATATATATATATATATATATATATATATATATATATATATATATATATATATATATATATCACACATTTATATAAAAGAAGGGGGAGAGAATATTTTTTTTTTTTGTGCGCCCTTCTTTTTTCTTTTCCCA
>Ga0157364_1002955_pt1 | contig 16266 bp, 9 predicted proteins | sample AttsexASBM2_FD_111476 | JGI IMG/M metagenome (GOLD analysis project Ga0157364, IMG submission 111476) | Fungus gardens microbial communities from leaf cutter ant in Ribeirão Preto, State of São Paulo, Brazil - Atta sexdens ASBM2 | ecosystem: Host-associated > Fungi > Mycelium > Unclassified ...
AGCGGGATGCTACAATAAAAACTACTCAACTATTAATCCAACACCCACAGAATATCACACTCATATCTTTACCGAAATAATCGTGTCTCGAATTTCTGACAATATATATGGAAAAATATCAGAAATATAAATGTTTAATACAACAAAATACAACGAAATAATCATATCTCCACTTCTTAGAAAATTCCATTTACATTAATCGAAATTTCTTTTTCAATAAATCTCTCAAATTTATAACCTATTCAAATTTCTCTGCGTTATTAAATATTTTATTATGTAACATTGTAGAAACATCACGAGATCTTATTTTCTTCAAATTAAGGAAAATTAATGTTTTCATAAATAATGGCTCGTTGAGACTAACCTGGCTTGAAGTATTATTCTGTGGGCATAAACAGGGGTCTCGTCTCTCCCTAGTAGGAACACGATATCAGCCGAGTCTTTATCCTCCGAGAGTCGCGCCAGATCCTCCAGCAGTCTTGGTACACCAGCCAATCCTGCCTCACCAGACATCCCAGCAGCACCTGCCGCCGCCGCAACGGCAACAGCTCTAGTTCCCATTGTTCTCGTGCTTGTCCTTGTACGCAGACGATCGTTAATCAAAACTGAATTAAGTAATCGGTTTGAATAATTAACAAAACAAGTCCTGCAGATTGCAAACTTGTCACTTGTACCATAAATATCGATATTGTGCACAGATCCAACTTAATTCCTGTATTAAAAGCATGGGAAATAATAATAATTTATTAAAAATTAAAATTTATGTGCATCCTTTTAGAACAAAAATTAATTGTGCTATCTAAAGAATATTACGCAATATGATGGAAAAATAAATGTATTTATAATTAATCTACATTCTTTCTGAATCGATCCAGTAATAAAAACGTAAACGAGGAACGTATTTGCTTTAAAGAGAGTATCCATTTATCATTTATTTCTTATCGCATCTCCGTTGTCAGGAAAATCTCGTAATGGAAGACAACGGTAGCAATTTGCGATAATCCGAAATTAATAGGACTGCGAGAGCAGCAAGAAGTTGACAGTTGCGCGCAACGGATGGCGACGCGTCCCGTCGAGATTTTTTTTTTTTACGAGTCGGTTACGCTGCGTCACGAACGCGGGAATTCGCGGACGTAGGAGAAAAAGCGACAAAACCGATTAAGGTACAATCGGTGCAAATTGTGCCATTAATATTTGATTTGACGCGAACGCGTGCGTTGGTTCATCCCGTCAAGCTAGAAGAGATTTTGCGTTATTGCGGTGTGGGGCAACACCAATAGCAATTGGACCTCCTGATTCCCTTTTAATTAGTTCAGGTTTTGTAGTTTTCGAACGCAACGGCCGTCAATTGTACCACGACATGAGAGCTCGCAATCAGCAGCGATCATTACCCTTCCAGCGCGTTTCCCCACCACGCGTCGTATCGTATTCGGAGCAATGTGATTCGATTAAAATGTCATTGCCAGGGATGCTTTAACATTTGTCCCTGATAATACCATAAAGAATTAATTAGTATTTAGATCGTCTCGAATAGAAGCTAATGATAATACGCGCGAGAAATTGATCACTTCTGCTCTTTGCGATAGGCATTCTTATGTTTAACACATACGTTTCTCAGCTATATATTTCAAATCATTAATAAGAGTTGACTATGATAATGTATCAGATGTAATAATAATAATGAATCTTTATTTGAAATTAAATTTTTGCACATTTGGATACAACATACGACAAAATTTTAGACTGTAATGTTTTAAGTATTCTGTTTGTATTTGCACACGTAAAATGTAATTTATCCATATTTAACATGATACATATGTAGATATTTTAATAGTCTTAAAATGAGATATGAAGAGGGAGTCTAAATAAATTATTTAATAGTAAAATATTAATTTAAAAATATAGATCGAGCTTTTATTGTGTGACTGTAACAGTCAACACAATAAAAAATATGAGAAAGCAAAATAATCGCAATTAAAGACAAAACGACATTGCTGTTCTATTTTAATTGACAATTTATATATAAACAAATATTAAAAGTCATAAAATCATGAAATGTCTCTTTTTAAGGCCATCGATAATGTTGTTAAAGAGGGTCCAAGCAAATCTAAATCACTTTGTAAATTTAGTTAAATTTGGTCAGTGTTTTTTAATGTAAATGACTTCAAAAATTAATCTTTTTCTGTAATGTAATTTTTCGTCCGAAAGTGAAATGTTATCCCAATCAAAGAAAATTTTTGTCTATGATTAGTGATGACTGGTATTTTTGTTAATGATTTTTGTATTCCAAAATCCTGGTCTCTTAGTTAACAAACTTCGGATTTAGCTTATTTAAGAGATATTGCCTCTTAAATATTCTATTATAAACAGTCAATTTTATAAATAATAATCAACTCTTTTTAATTTAATTTTTTCTCTATACATTTTTTGCACAAAAAGTACTAAAATCACGAAACGTCTGCTATTACTAATGACGATATTTATGTATGATATTTTAATAAAAAATAAACACTGCGCATCCTCGCTTGGTTTTTCTTGATTCTTTTTATCTCCTTTTTTCATCGAAAAATATCATGTGCCTTATGAAAACTTTATACATTGACACGTGATTAAACATAAATAGAATCTGGTTTGGAATCCAGAATAAAGATTACATGTCACGTTATACAATAGTGACAACATTATTGATAAGATCTGGCAATTTTTTCGCCGGAAAATTCAGCGCCGCAGGCGAGCAATCGATGAATCAATCGAGTGACGCTTACCTTTTCGCACAACCGGATCAGTGAGATGCTTGTCAAGAGCACGAAAGGAACTAATTCTTAGCAGATCACATGGAAGAGGCCAGTAGTCGAACTTTGCACTGTGTGTCTTTTATTCTGATTATCGTTTTGAAAGTTTTTGTTTCCGTTACTTTCGAGTCTTCGTCGTTTTGAGAAAAATCACTGCGACAAAAGAAAATCTTCAGGAAAACTTTTATCTTTCAAGACGAGTTCGTTTTACGAGCGCTGGACCAGGTCCTCGCGCTCGACTATGCTACCTCTCAAGCAATCTCAGAGGCCGGTCTCTCTTTCTCTCTTTCTCTCTTTCTCTCTTCCCGCCTTCCACCGTCGCTTCAGCTCAGTCACACTGCCGCCTGATATCTACGTAGCTCCTTTTTCTGCTCATGTTCACCGTGTCTCTATCTCACGGGACTTGTACTCCCGCAAGATCTCTGCTCCTTGGGCCCCGTTGTTGCCAGATCGTCCGTGAATCACACGGTCAAAAAGCGTTCGCAATGCTACGTTCTCATGAGCGACTCTTCCGTCTCTTCGGGTTTTATCGCATTTTTGCAGCTCGTTTTTCACACACGTGAATTTAATAGAGAATATTTTAAATTAACCATATTTCCGGATGAGTGAAGATTAGAACATTCGCAAGAAGTATTTTGCCAAATTCGACAGACAATTGACTTACAACCACATTTCATATCTTCTGAAAAGAAATTCCATCTATCTCCGAATTTGAAATTCAATAACAGGAAGTATAGTTATTATCATTTCGGAAATAGTTTCATATATTTTGTGGTTTTGCGGTAAAACAATAGAATCAGTGTGATGCGGTTCCATTTATTCTTCGAATAAGGAAGATCGTCTTGTTTCTTTTCATGACCATTCAACTTTCCTTCGATTCGAAACCAATTGCTCGAAACCGCGGGAGTTAGTATTGTTATATCATTGTGTTTCCGAGATTGTTACTCACTGAACAATATAATTGAGATATTTTCTCTTTTATTATTCAAAGTAAAAAAGAGTTTTATAAAAATTATTAAAATTTTCCGCGTTTCTTACATTTTAAAACATAATAATAATAGCTAATTGTAAGATAATATATAAAATGCTTTTTAAAAATATTTTACTGAATATAATTTTGTGTGTATTGAATTTAGTTTAATTATATTTTTCAAAATGAAATCTACGATATGATTATGCTATATGTTCTTTTTCTAATCTTTTTGCACTTTCATTACGCTTACTTCTGGTCGCTGCTTTCCACTCCTGCAATTCTGCAGGTATTGCAGCTGTTTCTGTGATAATACAACAAATGAAAAATCCCTCGAGGGTATATTTGAAGAATATAAAGAACCGGTCTTACTAGATCGGTCGATGGTAAAGTAGGCTTAAAATTTTCATGATCCTCAATAGATGTCCAACATTGATCATCGATCGGTTGAATATATCGTGTAATAAATATGAATCGTTTTACAATTGTTAATTTTATTAACACTACATAATTTATAATTAAAAAGATTATATAAATCAATTATGAAAACTGGTCAATATCGATAATAATCGATTTAACAATTAAATATTGATAGGTAGAATTAATAAATTATTATGTTTTATAATCAGATTTATTAACTACTATAAACTTTATAAACACTTTAAAATTTTAATAAATTAATACCTTAGTATACACAATTGTATATTACGTATTTCTTTCCTTTAAATACACAATTTTACAAATACTTTCTAAAGTATACAGGTATAAGAATTATTTAATACTTTTCATACATTTGTACAAAAGTGATGAAAATTAATCCAGACACGAAAGACCCATGTACAGTAAAGATCCAGAAAATCATTACGTATATTAAAGGTTAATAATATATTATTAATTAATTTATTAATATTTTATTACTAATTATTATTAGATTGAGAATGTACGAGATATTCCATAACGACTACAACTTTATTTATTATACATATAATAACCTTTTTGGAGATTAATTGGAATAGATTAATTGAAACAGAAAATATCAATATGAAAATATCAGAATCTAGGATAATGCCGGTATATACGCCGCACCTATCAAAAATTTAATTTATTAAGTATTATTTACTATGTTTATAGTAAACGAACTATATCAATAAAAAACTTTGTACTGTCTACTACTATGAAAAAAAATATTAGAAATCCAAAATATTTATTTTTTATATTAAAAAAATCAACTTTTTGAAACCCTTGCATTTTTATATCCCATAGGGATAGATATATGACTTATAGGAGGAGAGGGAGTATGTATTGCTCATGAAAAATTTACAATAATGCATATAAATAAGATGTATAATGACACAATAACAAATAAATAATATAAAATGTGTTTATAAAGTTTTATTAAGGAATAAGAATGATAAATATTTATGTATATTTATGAAGTAATAAATAATTATTACAATCTTCTAAATATTACAAGTGTTATAACATGAGATACATATTTCATATAATGCGTTTATTGTATTTAGTGCACTGAATTCAATCTGCGCATTTTGTATGCTTTTGGGCATTAAATCTTGCTTGCTAAAAATGCTGTATATTCCAAATAGATGGGATATACAAGACAATAAACTAAACAAAGAATACGAAAGCACTTGTATTTTGTTATACAACGTACTTTATTATTCCTCTACACTCATGTATCACGAAATAACCACACTAAGTATTTTACATCTACAATAATCATTTTATGTAGATTATAATTTATGATGGCGTTATTTATTACAGTGATAAATCGATTCAACTCACAATAATTTCATTAATATTAACAGTAAGAAATTGAAATCATAATACAATACTAATATAAGGACATGTAACAGAATAGTTGTGAGAAAATTATTCCCATTCCTATTTTTTCTGATTTCTGCGGCGTAAATCCCAGTCCGTATTTGTCGGAGTTACTCTACGACATTTTAAGAGTTATAAGTTATAAACAATATAAGCGATTAAAGTCGAGATTAAAGTTGATCAAATTTATCATCTGCAATGTTTATATTTTTGCTTATATGTGTATCGAATTGTCATTTACATATTAATTTTTGTAATAACTTAGATTTGAGAGAGAGAGAGAGAGAGAGAGAGAGAGAGAGAGAGATTAATTTTTAATTCAGTAAAAGGAACTAAAAATATGATTAAAGTTATGATTTTGTCTTCCTATATTTTGATTTTCTATGTTATATATAATTATTACATAATTTATTACACATAATTTATTACAATCAGTTAATTCGCAATATATTAATAATAAATAATAATATTTTCATATTATTTTCTCAAATATATTCTAATATCACAAAAATTCTTTATTGAAATCACATATTTTTATTTCACTTGAAACGTGAAAATTTAGAAGAAAATAAACGTACCAAACATTAATTTGAATAAACATCTGATCAGAACGAAAGCAAACTTTGTTCTCCAAACGATCAAAATATACAGTAATAGCTTCTTCGAAATTGATTTGCAATGTAAGAAACAAATTATTACTTATAACAAAATCAACATTTTCTTATAATACATTAAATGTTTTTATTAAGACAATTGATATCTAACACACGACCTTCCTTCCTTCGCGCAATGTGTATACGTGATAAGTATACCCGCTAAGTTTTCGAGCAAATAAGAACTAGCACAAGCTGTTCCATGTATTGTCGTTTTAGATCTTATTCACGATAGGGAAAACATTAGCAATATTAAGATTTCAACTTATCAGAAACCAGTTACATGGTTTCTGATGGTTTGAAATCTTAATATTTATTCCTATTTCCAATATTTTCTCCATTATATATACAGCCTTACTTACCTTAAAATACTTACCTTAAAATATAATCGTTGTTTTAAACTTCATTATTTTACCGATTGGCTTGCGTGTCAATTCTTTATAAAATCTAATATAACTCTATAATTTATTTTGTAATTAGTTTGCGTGACTAATTAATCCAGTGGTATTAACAACTCCGAGTAATGCTACAGTGGTAACAGCTAGTTATCGGATCAAATATTTCACGCGACTGATCCGTTTAAAGTAGATCGTTATGATAGGGAAATGAGAATTATAAGTTGTCTCGTTGCAATATTTACAGATGATAAATGCATTTCTGAGTGATGCTGAGTTATACTTAAATATACATTAAGTCACGTGTGCAGCGTACTTTTAATATCTCGCTGATTTACCTATCCATTTTCAGATTATAAGAAGTGCGAAATACACTGAAAAATAATTTACTAAATCTTAATACATATTTCTTTGAATATTTCTAACAATAAGTAAATATTTACTTGTAATAAATAAATATTTACGTAATAAAAGAACAATAGTTGAATTAAATTAATGGTTTTTGTATCAAATGTTTACATTTACTTAGAAATATTCAAACAAATATTTATTAAAATACATAATAAAATATAGCTCAAATAATTAAAATAAAAGAAATTGTGTTAAGAAGAGCTACGAGTCAAAACAACAAATTTTAATGTACGTAATATGATACAGTTGACATTAAATATTAGGTGTAGTAAAAAGAAATCCATTATTTTTGAATGGAAAAATAAAAGTAAAAACAAAGATAAAAATTATATATATAAAACGATTGACTAAAAATGGGACAAAAGATACTTATAGAGATGACAAAAAAAAATGATTAAAAGTAGATCTTGGTTGTTTAGGCCATGACTTCAAATCCAAATATATCGCTGAATATGTAGTCAATGGAAAATAGATCCTGGATTTACGTCAAATATTCAATTTCGAAAAATATCGTTAAGTATAAATCACTGAATATGTAGTTAAACAGACCCTGGATATACGTGAGTCGATTTCAAAAAGTATTGCCAAATATAAATATATCGCTGATAATACCATAAAGTAAACCAATTATTAATTAATCCTTCTAATAAAAAGTTAATCCAGATTCTATAAATATAATATTGAATTGTATAAGAATTAAAATGTACAAAAATTTAGTTACCATGAACATGAAATGTATAAAATGCATAAAAGACAGAGTAAAAAAAATACATATAAATAAATATAGAACATAAATTAGGTAAAATAGATAAAGCTGAATTTAATAAATTTAAACTAGCTAAAAAAAGTTTAGAAACGTAAAGTAATTTGTAAAATAATATGTAAAATAATGTGTATAAAATATAAAATTCGGCCATATAAATAAGACAGAGAGTTCAAAAAAATATGTATAAATAAATATAGAACATAAATTAGATAAAATAGATAAAAGAATGATCCTCACCGCAAGTTTGCTTCAGTTTATATTTAAATATGTTATAATTTGACTCTTTGATTCATCTTTATTTTTGACACTACAATTATACGACTACACATTGCGTTTTTTAAGATATTTTTCTTTTTTACAAATTACTTTACGTTTCTAAACTTTTTTTAGATAGTTTAAATTTATTAAATTCAGCTTTATCTATTTTATCTAATTTATGTTCTATATTTATTTATATGTATTTTTTTTATTCTCTATATGTATTTCTTTTATACATTTCACGTTTATTGCTGGTAACTAAATTTTTGTACTTTAATTCTTATACAATTCAATATTATTATACTTAGAATCCGGATTAACTTTTTATTAGAAGAATTAATTAATAATTGGCTTACTTTGTGGCATTATCAGCGATATATTTATACTTGGTAATACTTTTTGAAATCGAATCATGGCGTAAATCCAGAATCTACTTTTCATCGACTACATGTATTCAGCGATATATTTGGATTTGAAGTCGTGGCCTAAACAACCAAGATTTACTTTTAATCTTTTTTACCGTATTTCTATAAGTAGTCATTTTTTATTAATCTATTTTTAGTCAACCGTTTTGTATATTATTTTTATAACTTTGAAAATGATCCGATCGGAGCGTTGAAACGTTAGTTTTATGTAGACATATTTTTATCTTTGTTTTTAATTTTATTTTTATTTAATGTCATAACAACTGTATCATATTACGTATATTAAAATTTGTTGTTTTAGTTCATAGCTCTTCTTAACACAATTTCTTTTTATTAAAATTAAGTTTTTTTTCAGTGTAATATTCGAAGTACGAATCAAGTAATCCAAACTGAGCACGTGATACCATTTATTAACAATCGTTTTGGAGCACAAAAAGATATATATTCAACATATTTATTTTAATGAGATGAATATTTCATATCGGTAACGAATTGGCCAGTATATATTGTGACACGGTGTTTGTTTTTTGTCATATGGCATATTAGGTATACACGCGATCATCTTGTTTACGTTCGCACGGTGAGACTCGAGCTAGCCGGCAACGTAAACGGTATGTCGTAACATCATTGACTGTTTCGGTACACAAATACCGAAATACGGTCACTCCTCGCAATGCATTAGCAATTATTAATCTACGTGAAAAATTAATTGTCACCTTTAATAATCGCAGGTTATCGTCAGTTTATGCTATAAAAGAGAAATGAAGAAATAAATGGAGAATCATGCCCAGGGAGGCATCGGGCGACAGCGGAGCAAATATAGAGTGAGTAATTTATTTATCGTTTTATTTATATACCTAATATTAATCATTGGTAATTATTTCATTCGTGCTGTAATTTCTTGAAATATTAATTATTTCTATTGCTATAGTTTAAATATATATATATATGTGTTTTATAATTCAACGTAGTTTATGCTCTGTCGCATCATATCGTTGAGTGACAAATTATACTCTAATTTAAAGTAACGAATCTAAGAAAATATAAGAAATATATATTACACAAATAAATCTAACTTTATAGATCCATACGTCCATTGCTTTGAAATCTACTAAAAGAGATTATATTCAATATTGAATCCTGAAATACGTGCATATATGACGTGTATATATGACATTATAAAACATATTATATTAAATCTTATATTACATATTTTACATTTTATATTAAAACATTAAAAAAATAATTATAGAAAATAACTCACAGAGTGAATAAGCTTAAATGTTACATTTCTGTACAATATAAATGATAAAAATAAATTTATTTTCATATGGGATTAATAAAAATTGATTTATAAGATGAGAGAGAGAGAGAGAGAGAGAGAGAGAGAGAGAGTTATTAATGATTAAGATTATTATCAATAACCAGTTCTGTTATTCAATAACCAGTCGTCAAGCAGTTCTATTAGGCAAAGATTAAAAAAAAGTCCATATAAATAGAAATTGCGCTACATCATTAGAGCTGCGATGTGCGATATCAGTGATGCTTAAGCGTTTTCCTAGAATTACGGGTGTTACGTAATTATCGCAAAAAGATCTTAATGATCCTCTACGACAAAAACTATGATAATTATCTGCAACCCTGTAAATTTATTCCTTTAACCGTTAACGAAGTTTCTGCGCTTGTCGCAATGGAAATTGCGAGCAACAGAGATGGCTAAAGGGAGAGAAATGAAAGACTAAGAAAATGTCTCATATAGGATTTTCCCAGAACGAATCGGTCTAACGGAAGAAGACCTAACAGATATGGAGAATCGTTTTGCATAATAGATTCCGTACCGCTTGCATGCTAGTGCAAATAGAAACGAATTCCTCGGTGCATTCGACGTAACAATCGAATCGGTAATCAAGCTGGTCTCGATAATCGAATCAGACTGGGTACACGTGTAATTGAAATTTCACAGTCGACCAGCGCAAATACCATAGCGCGTAGCCATTCTTCGAAATTACGCCACCAAATTTCGTTTTGCTTGTCGGCGACATCGATCAGCAGGATGAGTTACGCTCGTAGGAATTCTAATTGTAAATATGATTGATTTAAAGACTTTTAATATGGAATACATGGATCAATAAATGGTAGTGGAATACTAACTAAGGAAGCATTTGTTGGATATCTGAAAATAAAAGGTTTCTGATAGCTTAATTAATGTTTTATGTCAATCGCTTTAGTAATTAAATTTTATTGAATTAAACTCTATTTTAAATTAACTGAAAAACAAAGCTGAAACATTTATGCTTATATTTTTAAAAATTTTACATTTTAATTTTTTATATTATGCTAATAATCAACATAAAAGAAAGAATCTGAATATTTATTTTTTTTATTATTGGATAAGATAATATTAATAAGACACTAAATAATTTTAAGTCGTAATGATTTTATAGAATTTTAAACATGTGGCAAAAGTAATAAAATGTTATAGTAAATTCGTTTTTCTTCATCATTCTTTAGTGATGAAGCAATTGAAATATCGAACAAATTCAAGGAATATGCTCAACAAATTATTAATATCGCTAAAGCAGGATAGATATTTAATTAGCAATTACACAATACTCATGATGAGATACTTTTATTATCCGAGAGATAGAATCGGTATTGATCCACTTTGGCGTAAGAATAAGTAATCGATGACGCGATGTGATAGGTTTTGATTAAAAAGAAAGAAAACAAAGTAACAGAAGAAAGTGGCGAATCGCTCCTCGACCTCGCTGTCGCCTTCTTCGTGCAAATTGACCCTAACAAAGAAATCTTCTTTCGCCTTTCTTCCGCCTCCGAGCATCATTCGTTCTGACATAGCTTTGTTTCGAAAATCTTGTGAATCCATGAAGTGTGCACGTCAGGAAAGTAAATGTAAATGTTTTGTATAACAATGATTGCTATTAACAAAGGATTGTATTGACAATAAGCATTTTGAAGCTAACTTTTTATAGCCCACAATCAGAATACTCTTTGTTCTTACCATGCTTGCTGTAACGAATGCGAGAATAACGGTAAACAGGCTCAATAGTTCCACATAACTATGGATACATTGACATTTGTTTGAGATTAACAGCTAATGTTGTAAAATTTCGAGATTAATTTTCTATCCGTGTCTTCTATTCATTTTTCTGGTGGCTTAGCACCTTCTCTGTTTTTTTTTTTCGATGTAAATACAAATCAAGGAAGAGAAGTGTCGACGCAACGACGACATGTATATAAACGCACCGAACGTGCGTTAAGATTTTTTTTTTCAAAGACGGGACATAGGAAATGCGTAATACGCTAGACAATACTCGACACGCTTTCCACTTCGACTTCACTTATATTCACGCATAAGTCCGCGCCATTATCTTTTCAACCGTCCACTTTGTATCGTTTGTGTAACCCACCTCGAGCGGAGAGACTCTCCCTTCGAGAGAGAGATAGATACGAGAGAGGCTTGATTCTTCTTCGAAGAACCGGCATACACGTGCGCATGCAGTGCGAATTTCGTATCGGTGATTAATCAAACGGGAAACTGGTTTTAATCCTCGCACTTGCCGGATAATACATTATCCGTCTATGACTTTCAAGTGTCAAAACAGCATGCGCAATGAACACAAGAATATAATTTATGCACGATGACAAAACTGTTTTCTTCAAAAAATAAAAATCACGCGATGATTACTTCTATAAAGATAGTAAACGATGATAGGGAAAAGTGAGCAAAAGATAGATACGCCATATCTATTTTTTACTCTCCGTTTACAATCACATTTTTACTCCCACCAAGTCCAAGTATTTTTTTATTATTCTAGACTTTCAAAAAAAAATGTAGAAAAATTTAGAGTTACTTTTCAGCTCTATTACATTGTGAAATATTTTTTTAACAACATATTTTAGGAAAAAGAGTTGAAAACTTCAACCTTCTCTTTATAGACGGATATAGAGTTAATTTTATGTAATGAGGCATGAGACGTTCACGGAACAACCCAACGACGCAATCGACTAAATTTCGCGTGCACACGCGAAAATTACGCGTGTTGTGCGACACAAGAGAGGATCGTCCGTGACATATGAACAATAGTCCAGTATGCAAAACAAACGCTGCCGCCATCGGCTCGACAGCCGAGTATAGAGTATAATCTCGAAAACGGACGAGGCGCGCGTTTCGCGCATATAATATTCGGCGGCACGCTATTGTGGCTGCTAATGGAGAGTTGAGCGGAAGGGGACGACGCAGAGGAGAGGGATAGAGGAGGAATATCGACGTGTATTTCCGCTTACGCGTCAACGCAATGGGCGTCGACGCCCCTCGTCCTGAAGTTGGTGCTAGAGAACTCGGCTCTCATAGACCTCGTGGAGAGCAGAGCGTTCTGTCCCACAGGATATAGACGCTCACATGCGAATCTGCTTGTCATGACGAACACGCGCGCACCAAGGCTCTATCTATTTCTCCCTCTCCGTGTCCCCTTCTGCGTTCTACCGCGGCCATTATGCCGGCGTGAATGGAGTCCGCGTTCGAGTACGAGATTCGAATCAGCGCGGCGCACCCCGGTCCACCGTCGACACTTTGCCTCTGTTCGAGTTGTCAATGGAAAGAGGGGCCCACCGCACTGGGGAAACGCCGGGAACCAATGCCTCTCGACAATGGAGGCTCGCGATACGTCGAGGCTAAGCTTTTTTTCTTCCCAGTGCGACGACTGCCGCTGTCATTCTCACGACTGACATTGACGTCGTACTCCAACGGAAAGAGGTGTCGACGGAGGTGCTGGAGATCGAAATAACGTAGAGACCACGATGGCAGATCGGAGACGCGGTATATTATCGTACGATACAGACATGATACTTACGATATACACACAATCAGTTCATAACTGCGACAACCGTCAAAGTCTCCATGAGATTTTCAGAAGAAATCTTTGAACCCGCGGCAAAGCGGATTATACTCGTCCGCAATGAAGGATCTTTTATAATCGCGTTTTTTACCTGTTGCTGAAACGAGTGCACTGTATTGAATTCCATGACTTTTTATTACATGGCAGAGCTCCAGGATCGTTGATGTACGGATGTACCTCCTGCTATATTTTTCAATTTAACGCAATACAATCGCGTCTGAAATTAAATTTCTATTGAAGCAAAGTCCGTTAAGATTTTAAACGACAAAATCAAATTTTATTATTTATTTGTTTCGTCTATTTTTAAAAGAAATCGCCTTCTTTCATTCTATTATCAATACATTTTCCTATCATGAATGAACACTCGTTGATCGCGAAGAAGAACCGAATTTGCACTGACAATCGAGTGGTGAGAGCAACACAAATTCCATCCCAAGTTCGTGGATTAAATCGCTTGCGCTATTCCGCCCTCGAGTTAATCCGATTACTTTCTTTGATTCGCGATTGCTCGCAGGCACGCACACCAGATTACCCTCCGATCGTACCGTCGAGAGCGATTCGCGTCGCTCGTGACGTCACGAGGGACGGATGTTCGTATGGTCCTTCGATCTCGAGAAGCAGATTCGAACGTGATTGCGGGTTGCCGGCGGTTGCTTCGATTCGTGCATGCAACTACCGAAACGTACGAAACGATAACGAAGAATGACTTTACCCCCCCGTGGCGACCAATTACATGCGAGGGGTCCAAAGAAATGTCGAGGGCTCGCCAGCGCGCGCCAATGCTTTGCAACAGCAAAATCGTTACTCGTTTTGACCTTTCCATTTTTTTAACAGCTCCTGTAGCGTTGAATATACTGATGACAATTACATGCTCCACTGGCGATAGACGAAACGCCTTGACGATCACCTGTCTTTTTATGTATTTGTGGCCTCAACAATTATTGTTAAGAATTAGAAAGGCTTATAATTGCATAGTAAAATAATTATAATTAGAAGTTAGTTCATTTGTATAATTATTACTGTTGTAACGTTAATAATAATTATTATATTATTTATGTTTTATATAATTACAACACCAAAAGGAATATACAGTATACTTGTTCCCGAAAACAACTATAATTTATTATGCAATTTACCATATAATTATAGTCACAAATATCAAAAATTTTTCTCTAAGTATATTTATTTAGAAAATAATTACGTCTCCAAAATTTTCTTGTCGATACATTCAGCAGATAAATAGTTATAATATTTTAGAATATTTTTCGTATTTCCAAATTGAACAAATAAAATATATAGTTCTTTTTTATCTGAAATCATATTAAAGTTTATATAATGCTAGATTATCAGAAAGATAATCTGAAAATGTTTCATTCTTTAATCGATTTACAATACTCCTATTATATTACAGTTTATTCTTCCTCTCTCGCCACAAAGTTAAAATTGAAATTAAAATCAAAACGTAGAAAATTGAATTTTGATAATGATAACCATTATAAATATGTACAGAATAAACTTTTTATAATTCGTAACTTATGACATACGATTTAGCTTATTTCAAGTTTTTGTTTCATGAATAATCGTTTATTATACATGTACTCACTTATCCTCCGCCTAGTATAATTATTGTTATCGTATTGTATGCGCATGCATTCGTATTTTTCTACTCACGTGCAGTACACGATTGTGTTTTTCCATTTACGGTCCAGAGAAAGATTTCTTCAATTCAAAGAAATGTTTCTTTGCTATATGATTAAAGAAAATATTTCTTTGATTTTAAAGAGTAATGTTTAAATCAAAGAACTAACGTTCAAATCAAAGAAATTTCTTTGAATCGGAGAAACCTTTCTCTAGATATGAAGGAAACTTTTGTACAGAAAGGAGAGTGAGAGGATAGTATTCACATGATTTCAAGAAAAACGGCGACACTCTTCATCGTAATTTTTGTTTCGAAACTACCGGGTAAAACCGCTAATGCCGCTTCCATTATAACGTCACATTCGATTTGGCATATCGCTTTGGCGGCGAACACCCTCTCCCAAGGGACGGGTCGAGGTTCGTAGAAAGAGAGGACTCTGTTATGTATATTAGAGACTCAAATTTCCGTGGCATAATACTAAGACTACGCATACAATATCGGCTCTTATTTGCATTCATTAGATTAAAAGTAATCGCATCGCTACCCATGACTTATCTAAGCGAAGATGAAAATATGAATTCATGTTACAATTTAAATAAACAAATTTCTTTTATAATAAAATTATATTAAGACTTATGTTACAAAATCTTATTTGTAATTTTATAAATAAAGAATCAAAGAACATTTAATATAATTATCTACAATATTTAATACAATATCTACGTACTAATTATATGAGTATAAAGAGTATTTCAAAAAAGAATTAACTCTAAATGTTAATGAAAAAATATATTCTCATCATATTACGTATAAAACTATTATATAATATCCGATTGTTAGAGAAGTTTAAACGACACACATCTTTTGCCAGCGGTTCAATTTTCTCTGATTTTCTTTCATCTCGAATTCTCGATTTTTCTGTCAAACGGACCGCGCGCGGTGAAGTCATGTGATATTGCAGCGTACGCGAGTTTCTCGAAAAGGATGCAGCGATCCCATTTCACACGGATGACATTTAATGCTCATGCGAACTGCAGAAGAGCGATTCGAAGAAAACAGCTTCAAAGAAGAATAAATGAAGCTTCGTGGATTACGTTTTGAAAAGGGGAAAAATATGAGCAAGACACAGAAAGAAAGCGTAAGAAGGTAGAAGAGAGAGTGAGCAAGAGAGAGAGAGAGAGAGAGAGAGAGAGAGAGAG
>Ga0157364_1002956_pt1 | contig 16261 bp, 6 predicted proteins | sample AttsexASBM2_FD_111476 | JGI IMG/M metagenome (GOLD analysis project Ga0157364, IMG submission 111476) | Fungus gardens microbial communities from leaf cutter ant in Ribeirão Preto, State of São Paulo, Brazil - Atta sexdens ASBM2 | ecosystem: Host-associated > Fungi > Mycelium > Unclassified ...
AAAAAAAACTGTGATATATTTTCTTTTCGTGAATAATATAACTCATATTGCATGACGAAAGATCTTTTTCGCTGCTGAATAATAAGCTGAGTGAGAGTTGTTGCTTAATTGCATCCACGAATGCGGGGTAATTAACTTTTGTAAAAAAAGATGAAGCGCCGCAATGGAAATAGCGAAATGCGCTGCAGGCGGAGAGGGAAATGCGTTAAATTTAAGCTTGCGAAGAATGCACGGCTGTATTAAACCGGCTGTGCGCGATTATATCATTGGAGTCACTACAGTACATGTAAAAGTAATTACGCATCAGCGATCGTCGTGAAAACTCACGGGAATAATTAATGAAAAATGGGACCGCTCGATTGTCGATCGAAAAAATATGTGCATTATAAGAAATAGCGTAAAATTTTATAAAATACGCTCTGCATCCTCAGGATTAGAATGATTGATTTATTACGATTACATATGCGACGCGATGGCACATTTCGCTCTATCTATAAAGTGGAAGAATGGATAAATCGATATAGAGGCATCTGAATTTTGCACGCATATTTTGTTGACTTTATTTTCGATGAATGTATCTGCATGCAGAACATTGTTGAATGCGCGAAGAAAAGTCTCAGATGTTACAGTTCTCGATAAGATTTTGAACAACTTACAACAAAAATGAAATGAAATAGAGTAGAATATTATTTTATAAAAGAAATGTATATTTTTCTTGTTAGAATTCAATTCTGCCTCTTTCCGACATACAAGAACTTGAAAAAGAACTATCCTTTGTTATCCTTTGTTAGTTGATCCCAAGTTTCCTCTGTTGTGTGTTGAAGTAGCAGTTCCGGGCAATGACAACTCGATACAAGAAGAAATACGGCTTTTCCGAGAGGAAATAATCATGTGGAACGTGGACAAACAGATCCGGCGGAGTCAACCCTTTCATCGGGCGTAACGTGGAATCGAAAAGAGACCAGAGAGACGGACGAAAAGGAGATCGAATCCGGTCCCGTATGTTGCGAAGGGCGTCTAGGCGATTCAGACGGGGATGGCGTGGGTCAGGTGCGAGCCAATATGTGGCATCTGGCGTTACATGCTTCAAGCTTCGCATAACAAGCTCGGGGCTTGCTGTGCGCTGATGGGAAAAGTTGCAGGCTGCTAGCTCAGATATGTCGTCCTGGGCTGTGCGCATATCCTTCCTTCCTTCCTTCCTTCCTTCCTTCCTTTCTACCTTCCTGCCTTCTAACCAACCTCTCTACCTACCTATCTACCTATCCATCTGCTTGCCTTCCTCCTCTATCTTTTTTTCAGCATCCGTCGACTACATAACGCCGCCTTATAACATATCCTATGACAACGTCGAAACTCACGCTCGGCCCTCGTTTTCAATCTTCCTTCAATGCGCTCATATAGTCAATTGGAGGCAAAGGAAGAGTATGAAATTTCCCGATATCGTTAGTATAGTAATTATAAGCCAACTCTTAAGCTTCAATAAGAATTTACATAACACTCAAAGGGATTAGATATTCTAGATATTATTTATATAACACAAATTGGTATTGTTGAGATATAATTAAAGGTATCATAACACGCAGCGATTAGATATTCTAGAAAATTATTCCTCTTAAATATTGAATATTATTATAAGTTATTATATAATCAAGGAAAATTTAATAAATTGCATGTAATTATATATCAAACTGTATTATTTAAGATATAATTGAAAATATCTAACACATCACCTGTGTGCAAAAATCATGCGCAACTACTTTTACAAATTTATCGGACTGTCACGCACGTTACAAATATATTTTTCGTCAATAATCTATCGGTCTTTAACGGTTTTAAATCCTTTGAGATAGAAACTCTGCTATCTATTCTCAATACTTCCAATTCGAATGAAGGAAATTGACAAAATGATTACATTTCAGAGTAAATGTATAGGAATACGAAATAATGAGCACGATAGTGTAATTCGACTGTGACAAGCGACCTCAAATAGAATCACGAACGTTCCTATATTTCGTTACGACATGAATATTCCGTATTCAGTTGAAATGGGGTTGAACGTCAATCGGATCATGCATACTTTCTAAATGAAACCTGATGCGAATATCCTACCATTATCTCATAGCATTGACCGAACTTTTACCGCTTGGTCCTGCGATTTAATGTGCGAAACTTTGGAATGAGAACAAATGCACCGAATATATGTTCGCGATGTTTCACAAATTATTCCTGGAGGATTTTAAAAGAGCAGTATCTGTTATGAAAAATTCATTTTACTAAAACATTTTAAACTAAAACATAGTGCATATTAGAAAGTTAGATTGCATTTAAACTCATAGAGTTTAAATTTGTTAATTATAAATTGAAATATATAAATAAAACAAAAAAAAACAGGAAATGAGAAAATAGACGCGTTTTTTTTTCTTTATGCGTTTCATAAATTGTCATTCCTTTGAAGATTGTCATGGCAGATAATAATATTTAAGCTCTTATTTACTCACCACTATTATCTCAAATTGTGATGTCAAAAGCGAGAAAGTTCACAATAAAAGTTCTTGCAAAATATATTAAGATAAAAATGTTTCAATAAAACAATTCTTACAACTGATATAACTAATTCATAAAAAATATATCGAAATCTCTCTCTATTTTATTAATTAATAATTATAATATTTGAAAATAAGAATAAAGGGTATAATACACAAAAAAATTTAAGCGATGGAAACAAGCAAATCAACATTTTGGATTTGCTATTGCTTACATTATTAACTTATGTTTCTACTGTAATTGGTCAATTCGCTTAATATTTGTTTACTTTATATTTTTTAATGTGCCATAATCTTTATGCATAACCAGAAATAAGCTATGTGTGTTCACAACTATAACAAATTAATAATAATTAATATAGAAATAAGTATAATTTAATTTCTCTCTAAAAAATAAGAAGATAATTTTTGATACATCAGAAATTATCTTCTTATTTTAGAGATATAATTCACTCGATTCTATCGATTACAAATGTTTTTTTTTTTACTGAAAAATATTTCTGTTCAAATATAATTTGCAAGAATTATTATTGGCTATTCGCTCGCTCCAGATCACTATCAAAGATAATAATGATGAATAACAGGAACTTTTATTAATGCAGAAGGATTGGCAATCAACATTAGTGACACGTGTAAAATCAAAAAGTTTAGTTTCTTTTGATACATGACCCGTTATTCTCTCATTTTTATCGCTACGCTTTTCTCCCATCCCTTTGCAACTTCCATCATCAGAAAGTAATTCAGTGCACTTCTGTATGCCAATCTCCTTGTCTGCTTATTCCTGTTTGCGCAATGCCAAAATGTAAGCACTAAAACTTTCTCATTCCGGCGATCTCTTCATAAAGTCTTAACTACGGAAGTAATCTCGTACTTGATTCGAGCATTTATATTTTACAACTGCATTCGACGTTTCAATCTAAAATTACTTTTCAAATTAAACTGTCACGAAAAGAGTCAATTTCTTGAGCATTTCTATCTTTAAATAGATCTCTATCACATTTTTATAATTATAATTAAATGCCGATATTCCTTTTGTAATAAGAACAATGGATTATACATTTTTATATATGAATGAAATAACAAGCGACAAATCCCGCTTGATGTGTCAAACAGCAAGCTAAACTGAAAAAGCTAAAGATTAAAAGAAAATTTTAATATATTATTCGAAAATTAGATCATGTATTTACGATAATTACAATTCTGAAAAATACAGACATAATACCCGTGTAAAACATTGTAAAACACAAGTGTAATATTATATAGAACAAGTGTGAACGATCGATTACATTATATATACATTACACACATATAAATTCAGCAAGTTAATGAGCAAATGACCATTTATATTCGATAATGCTCTACCAACATTTACGCTTATAGAAAGCAATATTTCTCCGACAAAGGAATGCCTGCGGCTGATTGAAATATTGCCGACGTGTAAATGCAAGCAGCATGTATTTTTCAATCAACTTTGACACGTAAACCGCGCGGTCACCTCTCCGTATTGATTATCTTCTGATGCCATTTTCATCTGCAAATCGTGAATCATGAATTAATAATCAAGAAATAATCCAAAATTTTAATATCATTCTTTTTTTCGATGCATTGATATTCCAATTATCGCGCAACAGTGACTGAATAATAAACGCGCTTATAATATTCTACTGGCTGCAGAATATTATGCATAGAATTTGAACTAACTTAATGCTTAACGTATCACACTGCAAGTGCGTGCTAATAACGAAGCGAAGAGTTCGTGTCACGCGACGGTACGACAGGAAGCTGGCAGGAAGCTCGAATTAAGGAGACGGCTCGAAACCACGGCATCTGCTGTAGCCGTTATCCTGGCATGCCAATTTGACAGGCGCCGCAATTGCAACGCTCCAGAAACGTCTAGGAAAAAGGCTACGGTCGATTTTTCAGTCTGACAGTTTCTGGAGAGCGGCGTCGTTCCCGGCTGTCCGTCGCGGCGCATCGCAATAAAGGTCGGGCAGATCACAAGAACGTTACGAACCAGGCCGCTTTCTTCCCGTTTTCTTTTTGAACGCCGAGTAAACAGCATCAAGCATGATTAAGTAATCCGCTCTCGTCTCACCCTGCTGTCCCATCGGAAAGGACTTTCTTGCGCAAAATTGCGCCGGCCAGTAATAATACGAGCGAGATGAGATATCGTGCCGTATCCAACTAAACTGAGAACATCCCGCCGTGACGAGAAAATTATTACCAAGAAAAGATTTTCGATGCACGATTTTTCGCATGAAGATTATATGGCAAATCGTATTCGCGTGAATATTTCATTGTCATATGTCCCGATGGATAATTCATTATTCCGCTATAATCCTTTGTGACATAGTGTACCAGTAAAAGGCACACCTTTCTTGCCGCAGTTTTTTGTAAGTTTTTTGATATTTAATTTAATTATGTATTTGATATCGTTATGTTCCTAGGATTTGTCTGTATACGTGAATGACAAAAATATGTAATTATTTTGCATTGAATATAAGTTAAAAACAAAAGTTCAGTCAAAATTAATACTTTTTTATAAAAAAAATTTATGAAAATGACAATAAACATAAAATGTTCATATTAATGTTTTCACTTCAAAATGTTTATATTAATGTTTTCGAGGTCGCTGATTTCAAATCTGTATTCATAATTGGCAAATTTTAAATGGCAGATCCAAAATGGCGGTCAACATGACTACGTTCGGGCAGCGCGCTATCAACGCTATTTGTGTTACATTATCCTTGTTTCACGTTTAATGGACGATAGAATGATAAATAGCGTCCTCCCAAACTCAACCGTTAAGTTCTGATAATGAAATAAGAATTTTTAATATTCTTAATATTTCCAATATTTTTTATTTTTTATAATTTTTTAATATTCTTAAGTAAAATTTTACACGTAAATATAAGCCAGAGTGTATTTTTTTTTCAATTTAACTACTATATTAAATTCGTTTTGATTTTTTTAATTTTGAAGATTTGTAATTAGCAACCCTAAAAACGCTCATAAACTAAAATTCAGCAAAATATGTTCAGAATATGAGGAGAATAATCGATTGTTCTTGGTCAATTATATTGGTCAATTTCTTACGATTTAAGGCTAAGTTTTATGCCTTAAAAATTCATTATAGACGCCGTTTTATGACGACGTAAAACTTCCTCATCGTGTAATATTATATTTATTATGTCGTGAAATATATATTGTTACCTTTTTTCGCGTGTAATCTCCATAAAATAGGCCTTGATGCTTAACAAAAATATAATTTATAAAATATAATAAGATTAAATAACGCAATAATAGTTCGTAAGAAAAGCACTAAGTCACGATTCGCGTTGTAAATCCCGCGACACGCGACAACAGTTGCGAAGGAAAAAAAGCTTGCGAGACATCCGTCACTCTGTCAGTGTATACAATATACCTGCGGTGCACGCAACAACTCACTCGTTTATTTCCTTATTAAGGAGTAAAAAAATTTATCAGACTATTATTTAGTTGAAGATCATACATCTTTCTCAATGTCATAAAGCATATTCTTGAAGCGTATCATTAAAATATCATCAAGAACTGAAAATGTAGAGCTCGTAATGGCATTATACGCAAATAATTACAAGTGGGTGATTACTTGGGAAAAGTTTCGCTAGTGTTTCAGCGTTTCCCAAGAAGAAATCTCCATTACATGCGAAATCTCTTGTATGCTTCAGCACGCTCAAAATGTATCGCTTGTCTTTAGTATAAAGACTCTGTTGTCGCCTCGATGGGCCATTAGACTGACGTAGACACGTCATGATTTCCTTGCATTATTAGCGACCTGGCGCTCGGCGCAATTCAACCCGAATGAATAATCTTGGAACATCATCGCCCACCATTTCGAACATAATGCGTTCTTTGTAGCGTTCTCGCATTCTGATATGAATAAACGTCAAAATAACTCTAATGAACCCCGCCATCATTTCTCGCTTCACCTTTCTATTTTTCCGTCGCGACATCTTCTTATTGCCCGTCTCACTATTTTGTATCTTCCGATTACGCTTCATTGGCGCGTGCACTTCGAGCGGTTTTCTTAATTTCCCGTCTCTTCATTTTTATAAATCGGTACACTTAGCGCCATTGTTCCTTTGACATCAAAGACATCATGCGCAACAGCTTATGGTAGTCGGAAAAATTTTTGCCACGAGACTTTTCCCGTTTGTTTAAGTGTAATTCTTTTTCTAATTAAAATAATTTCCATTTCCACTTCTATCTTTTCTATGTTTCTCTTCCTGCTTTTTTACAAATAGAAAGTACCGTTTGCGAGTTTACATCCATTTACATATCACAAACGATAACTTCTTGTTGAAACGATATGCACTACCGGTTCTTTGTGAAACATTATACTACCGCATCACACAAACCTCGGAATGTTCCTAACGGTAAATTAGCACCCGCATCAAGGGATCAGGTCAGCTTGTAAAGAAGAGGCTCACATTGTTCCTCCGCGTTGATGCACCTTGTGCAAATAGTTCGGCAAACCACCATCCATTAAACGCTGTTTTCAAGCCTTCTATAGTGAGCAATTCACCTATACCATCACTAGTCATCCTATGGATCAATTGCGTTGAAACATTTTGATTGGATTTGTACGTAAAACCGCACAAAGTTACGCCATATCGAAACTATTATTTCGATACTAGAAAAGATAGTTATTTTTTTAGTAGATTAATTGATGTAATCATTTTACTTTCAAAGAACTACTTTTTTTCATTAATAATCGCAAATAACCACCAGACAAGTCAAATATGCGAAATTCCAGCATTCACGTAGCGTATCATTTTTATGTTATGGTAGATGAAACCAGATGAAACTACTAGATTTGTTTGCGACGAATTTACAATGACCAGCACGGAGAGAAAATGGCAGCTTACGGATAGAAGCGGCATCGAATTCCAAATGTTGTATATTCCATGTATATAGAATAGTATGTACAGCGCAGCTTGGCGAGGATGATATTAGAAGCCTTTTGTATGCAACTCGATACGTATGCTCTGTGCATGTACCATAGATATCGAAGTTTTCCCTCATGCTCCCGTCTTTTCGCATCTATCGGTGTGCACAAAAGATGTGCAAGAGAAAGAAAAAAAAAAGACAGAAACAGAGAATCGCAACCGTAAATCGTTGCATACGCTCAGATTCTTTGCGTTTATGACGAGCACATCCTATTGTGGTGAGAATTTTTCTGACCACACGTGCGACGAATTATCCTCACTCTTTTTTCGCCCCGAAACGTGCCTCCGTTCTGGCGCTTCCGTGTCGGACCCGATAAAAGAGGTGACGACAGCTTGGACGACGAGCAAAATTGAAATATCGCGAACCGCGCCTGGATACGCGCAAGAATAATAATTAATGCCACGACTTTTATCGCAGCAGTGGAGAGAATAATTGAATCGTTAAGTGCGCCAGCCACCGGACCGTCCGCTTTTCATCTCGATTGTAATGAGAAGAAAACGGTCCTTCAAAAGCATGCACTATATCGTGTCAAGAAACTGTACAATGTATATAAAAATTTAATTTTATCATTAATATAAAGGATTTTCCCAATAAGAGGTAATATTTTGAATTATTAAAAAAACACATTTTTTTGAAAGAAAAATTGCGTTTGATGAAAAATTTTGTCAAAAGGATGACCATTTGAAAGAAAAGCCAAGCGGCCATTTGGCGGATATCATTTTTAAAGTATAACCTCACAATCTGTATTTGAGATTGGAATAAAAATATCACAGCTTTTTTACAAAAAAAATGCGTTTTTTTTAATAATTCAAAATACCTTTTGTTGGAAAACTCTTATATCACTCTTTAAATTTTTTGGAGTGAAATCTTACTCTAAAGAGTGAAATCTAACTTCCAAAAATGAAAATTGAGCCATTTCAAGTTTGGCTTAATTTTCACTTTTTTAAAATGAGATTTTATTTCAAAAAATTTAGAAAATAGAAAATACTTTAAACATTAATTGAAAGTATAAAACATTTTTAATATTCACTTGAATACACCAATTTAATTATTCATGTAAATGTCTACAAAGCAGTAATATCTACAAAATAGATACAAAGTAGATTATTAAGTTTTTTTAGGCTATATTGGATGCAATTAATTTATAACTATAAAGTCATGATCGATATTTATAGAATTTTTATTTCAAGATCATCTTAAGTATGCATTATATAGCTTTGTGATTGATTCGTGACATTTTAAGACTTTATTTAAGACGATTTTAAATGTAAAAACTGACTATGAATATCACCTCATAATGTGGAAATAAAATGTCATATAATACAGCAACATGAATAGAAAACAACATGAATATACAACAAGTAACAAAATTTCAACAATTTGAGTTGAATCTTAATATTTAAATAATATTTTGCTGTGAATTTGTATGTACATATCCAATTCTACAAGTATGCTTTAAAATAGTTTTTAATCTCTAAACGCAATTTTAAATCGAACTAGAGTAAGACGGAGAGCACAGGTTCTTACATAACGCATAATACGTAATGCAGAATAAAATATAACCAATCAAATCTTTGTTTTTTTCCTTTCCATAAAATAAAAAACTCTGATTGATTGAATTTCTTATACCTTATGTATATATATGCATATTATGCGTTATGTAAAAGTCTCTGCTCCCTGCTTAATAATCACGAATTAAATTATCAAGTAATTTAAAGCTGTAAATAAATTTTATAAACTAATAAACATCTTAAAAAGCATTAAATAATGTTTTTATGAAAAATTAGTTGTTCAAAAATTTTCAAAAAAGACAATTATCATGGAATATAAGGAGGTCCAGCTTCGAATAAGCTCCTGGCTAAGGTAATATTTTTCGCAATAAATTATTTACAACTTTTTTAGATGCTTATTAAATTATTAAATAGTATTAAATTATTTACAACTTATTTTTTAAGATATGCAATTTAGTTTGTGATAATATTATTCTAATTCGATTTAAGATTGCATTTAACAACTAAAAATTATTTCAGCACAATAATACAATAGACATGTATATTTTATACATACTGAAATATTATTATACTGAAATATTATTTAAGCATTAAAGGGATAAAACAGAATAATAGCCTTAAAAAAAAAATCTTTCTTTATAAATTTTTTTAAAAGTAACTATAAATCTTAGAAAAAATGTGAATTGTTATCAATTGAGTACATTTTGAAGACATTTTAAGAATTTTTGTATGTCTAAATATAAATATATGGCGATGTTGCACAGCATAGTAGATTTCCGTGTCCAAAAAACACGGTCCATCGGCAGAGTAAAAAACTCAAGTTGTAATTATTTGAAATGAAAATTTTTTGAAAATTTCGAATTTGTATGAATGTAATTTCAGTTAAACATAGCGATTTTTAAAAATAATTCTTTTTTACAAAATGGCAGCGGTTAAAAAAATTTTTATTTCACTTTCATATATTTTAAACTTCTTAAACATCTCGTCCTTCAAAAACTAACAATTAATAAAAAAAATCTCTACGCTCAACTAAAATTATTCATTTTGTGCTATTATTTAAAACTGAGGCCGATCGATCGAAAATTGTTCGAGTTGCCAATTGAAAAAAGTAATTTTGAGAACAACGCATTTAAAGTTTCAATATTGTTATTTAATTATTTACTAGAAATCTACCTATTTACCTATCCACCTATCTATCCATCTAGCCATCTATCTATCTATCTGTTACCTGCGCACGTCTTTCTTAAATCGGATGCGTATCTCTATTATAGCACTATATACGTCCGTTCATTAAAACTCATTATAACTCGAGAAATACTTTGAATTTTATAAAAATCTTTTAAGAGCATATTTTTAAAAAGAGCATATTTTTAATTTGTGTCTTGAAAGAAGTACAAAAATGTTTCGATTTTTTAAAAATTTTACTCTGTTTTACCTCTTTAAAATCCAGTTCATATTAATAAAGCCTTTTCGCTATTTATATTAGTAAATATGTATTAGTAAATACATGTATAAATATTAGTAAATATGTATAAGATATAATTTTATTTGTACTTTGAAAGAGGCTCAAAGTCCAGGGTCAAAACGTTTGTAATGTTTTTAATTTCATTGGTAAATACATTTCAATTGTGCGAATTATATCTTATCACTTTATAAATATAGAGGAAAGTCCTCTATTATGAGATAGGCGCTCAATATGAGATAGCAGCATTTCTGCTAAATTAATAAACGCTATCTATTGATTCCACCATAAATTTATTGCTCTTGGATTAAAAAACTGTTTAGTAGAAAGTTCATTATTAGATCATGCCTGTAGTCATTGTAAAAAAGATTTTAGAATTTGGATGTCTTCAAGTTTCATTGAAATGAGCCTTTAAACCTTGTTTATTATTTAATAAATAAATATTTGGCAATAAATTCTTCATGTAATGATAGAGTAAGGTCATATTAATAGAAAAATACGGGATATGTTGAATTGTTTAATTGCAGAAGTTAGATTTCATGATCGTAAAATTGTAAGGCATGGAAATTGTATGCTCTATTTTTAATACGAAATAACCCATGCTCCTATGTCATAGTGAAAATCGTTGCTAAGGTATAAATGTTATTGTACAATAATAAAAAGAACAACCGGAATGAACATCGAATACCTATTTCTGCGATGCTTAATTCGAACTATCTGAAGATGAGTTCTGGGTATAATTTATCGCATGCTCATTTTTTGCGCACACTAGCTGTGTTTGTTTGTATTTTAGAAATATTAAATGAAGTTTTTACTATCAATTTCTCGGGGCATCTCATATTAGGAGCACAATTTTTTGACTTTACGATTTACTCACTTTTTACATTTCTTTAATTTAAAAAAAAAATGAAATTTGAATTAAATTTTATATAACATTATCTTACAGCTTATTAAATTCTTTTCCAAATAACTTATTATTTTTTTTAATTCTGCCCATAGACTTCTAGCACATAACTTCTTTACCCAAAATGAACTCGGTGAATTCTCATAATGGCCTTTCCTTTACTATTTACACTAACAATCACAAAAGCTTATACAGACATTTTAATTATATTTAATTTATTCTTGGATTTTCTCACACAAAATCATTTTCATTTTAATATAATTATATTTTATAAGCAATTCTTTTATAAAGAAATCTTTCAATTTCCTGTGGCAATTGCTTGAGACTGACCAGTTTTTTATTTCTTACTTACTTCGAACTTCAATTGAATTCACATCCTTTGATCCGACACCCGGTGTCCGAAATACCAGGGACTAAGAAGAATATCTAAGAAAACAGAATATATATATATATATATATATATATCGACTTCTTTCCCAAAGCAATAAACTCGGCTCGTCTCTCGCGATGTCCATCCTTTGCCTTTGATCCCAACTTTTATTTTGCGCGACAGTTTCCACATCGTTCGAACCGTTGGGTCAACTGTGACACCTAAAGTCGCAACAGTGTTGGAGAAATCTCTCCGAGAATTCGTGTCGTTATTCACAGTTGAAAGTCGAGGAAACAGTTAAAGCTCGCCAAGTAGAGATCCGGTTTCCTTCGGAGCGCAAAAATGAAATGAAGTCTGGTGTCACCCCATTAAAACTGCATAAAAAGAAGCGAAAGATGCAGTTTCGTTATTGAAGTCATATCGAATTCTCAAATCGATATTGAGTATCTTAGAGCGAAAGACGTACACAAATTTTTCAATCACAGATGGAAAATCGAAAGGAAATGTAAATGTAGTTGCGTAAAATCGGTAAGGTATATAAGTTTTTTATAACAATAAAATAACAGGAAACCTCTCGAAATATAAGGCCGAGCCCGTTCTTACATACAGAAGAATATCTCACGAAAACTTTGAATTATGGCCCATAAAAACTTTAGGAACCCGGACGATTAAGTCGCCGCATAATATAGCGGTCGAGCTCTATGGAACCTCCGGTACCGTTACACGAGTACACATGTACTCTACACGCGAAATGTACTTTTGTATAAGTTATACTCATGTCCACTAAATGCTTCGTTCTTATACTCTCTTATATACGAAATAATTTATTTAAACTCTGACCGCAAAAGGATTAACAGTGCTTCATTTTAACAAAAAAAAAGAAATTTTTTTTGTATCTATGAAATGTAATTAAATAGGATATGATATATATATATATATATATATACAAAATTGTAGAATACTTTATGGAACGTTTTTGTTTACTGTAAATCACAGATATGTCGTCGAGTTGTTAAAAAGATGACATAAAAAGCATTGTTGAGAGAAAGGAATAATTGATTCTAAAAAGTAACAAGCATATATTTTTTAAATTAATATATTTGTAGCTTTCTCAGTTTATCGCTAGAGAACAGAAGTGTCACTTATTCTCTGATCATGATTGTTTATAAGAAAAATTATTATATCCGATTCTATCCTCGATATTCATTTCAGTTTATACTTGACCTCATTAATTATCGCACTGAAGAGGACTCAAATCCAAAGTTAAAACATTTGCAGTAAATTTCATTTAATAAATATATTTCAGTTATTTGTGAATTATATATATATATATATATATATATATATATATATATATCTTATTGCCTTATGAATACGTGTATAATTTACACTAATAATCGTGGAGGTTCACATAGATATTTTAATTGTATTGGATTTATTCTTGAGGAAATACAAATATAATTACATAACTTATTGTAATTAATAATTTATTTTTTGGAAAAACATCGTACTTTACGTACAGATAAAAACATAATCTGATTAGATGATTAAGGAAGTAAAAAGCTATACATATATTTGTGGTTTCATTTTATTTATAAAATCATTCTACAAATGCAAAAATAAAATTCTTATTTCTGTTGTAAATTGCACAGTTTATAGTTTCTTAAATCTGTTACATCTGTTTATGTTTTCCTCTTTGAATAGAGTTCCGAAAAGATGAAGGAATCTTCCAATTTTCTGTCGATTGACATACTATTGTAATGTTCTGATTACGAATATAATAATAAAAATTGCCAAGGTCATTTTCAAGATCAAATATTTTAAAAACGATTTTTTTTCACATTTTTTTGCGCATTTCGTGTAAAAAGTCATGCACTCCTAAGCAGAGGGGGGGAAGTGGGGTGGGAGTTGCTTCGCGTGGAAAGTCGTAAAGAAATTATACGTCGCATCCATCTTTCTGCACGACAGCACATAGTGACAAGCATGCTACCTGAGTAGTGACGCTTAACCAGATTGCGCGGCAAATGACCTTGTCGGTAATTTTCATGATCATATTTATATCAGCACACCAAATAATAGCTACCAATCGACAATAAAATCAAAAAATTCCCTTTCAGAACTCCATTCTCCTCTTTCTTATTTCTCTCATAGTACAGCTTTAAACATAAAATTAGAATGCAGCGTAAATCAGTACACCTGTCTGTAGAATAGACCGTAAGCTAACATAATTTTTATATATTGTTTTATATATATATATATATATATATATATATATATATACACACACACACATACAGTGTTGCGTTATTATATCAAATATATTATATTCAAACCACATTGAGATTGAAGAAATTCATGTATTTACAGAAAAATTCTAAAAAACTTTGTGTTACATCTTTATGTCTTGAAGAACAACTAAAATATGCATACAAATCAATAAATAAATATTTTACATCGAAGTGAAAAAATTTTAGAAATCCTTAATCTATCCTATACATTAATCTATATTTTGTACAACTCTTGTAAAAAAATAATGGGTTTATATAGAGTTTTGATTATTGTGTCTGTTTTAAGGTTTTTTTTGTCAGATGCTCATTTTTTGCTTATCTTACGAAAATGTTAATTATTGCAAAATTGCAAACAGTATTATAAAAATTGTTATATCATTTAATAGAGGACACTTTTAGTTTAAATATATTTAGTTTCTAAAGTTTTATTTTTAGCTTTCATTTAACTTTTGTGTACCTCTAGGACACATATATATATATATATATATATATATATATATATACAGAGTGCAAAAGAATTCATTCAAAGGACAATTTTTATTTAAAAAAAGTTTTGTTTCTTTGTAGAAAATAAATAATAATTAGTAATTTTATACAACAAATATGTTTTTTTGTTCGAATAAAAATAAATAAACTTTGCGTGTGTTCCTGATTTTAAAAAATTAAATTTCGCGACTGTATGAATACATTTTGTGCGTTAAAATAATATTATTTTTAATAATAATATCATTTTTTAATTTTCATTTATTTTTAAAATAATATACTTTAATTAATTAAAACACATTTTTTTATACGTACAGTTTTAAGAAATATAGTCTATTTTATTATTTACGTTAATTGCTAATTACTCAGCAAAAAATAATCGTCAATATGTTTCGAGTGGCTTGCACTCAATATGATTGACTCGCGATCTGTAGATCAGAGTTCAATCCCATTTGTGCCCATATACGCGATTTTTTGCATTTAAGAAGCCGAAAATGATTCCATCTGGCGATTATAGAGTCTTTGATCATCAATATCGTTCGGATCTGATGTTGAACTGTAGATCTCATATATCAGTTAATCTCCCAAACTGGAAGTTGGACATTAGGCTAATAATCTAATAATTCTGGAAAAAAATCCATTGTTATTAAAACCTCATTTGAGACTTTTTGCTCCACGATGGAGTTAAAGGAACATACAAAAATACAAAGACGTCGAGTCAATGTCGAATTGATACTTCGATATCATCGTATCGATATCGATTCGATATCAATTTGATGAGTTATTTCTCGCTGGATAATGTTTAAAAATAAGATTTTTTTTAAAACAAGGTTTTCTTGAAACATATTTTCCTGTGTGAATATTTTTGTATTCACTGTATATTTCATTTACAATAAAAATCATAACTTTCAAATTAACACAATGTCATGACTTATTTTGAGCTATAATTAAATTAACTTTAAATTAATATAATTAACAAACGTTTCGATTTACAAAGCTTTCTTCAGCTAGATATAATAATGCAGAGATATAATCTTAAATTAATGAACAAAGAATAACGGATACAATGAAAATTTGAAAACCATCAATGATGAAATGTCAAAATATAAAAACATATAAAAAAATTCGAACGTCAATAAATATTCCGCCAGATGATAATAAGTTAGGAACATTTGAATATTTCAGTCAACAATGGATAATTATGTTCATCGATAAAATAGATTTGTCAAATTCCTTGATTGAGATCAAGAATCCAGTTTGTTCACAGACTTATATCAAACAATTTGAGAATTCTTTAATTACGAGTATTTTATATTTTGTAGAACAAATAGATTTATTAAGATAATATATTATTATATTATATATATTATATATTATATGAATAAAAGGTACAGAATCAAATAATAACTTACTATAATTTATAAAATACTGTAATCTAAACTCTCAAAGGTTAAGTACAATAAAGATAATGACTGTTGCTAGTTTGAAAATTAATTGATGTGAAGTGTAGGTCAAATAAAAGTAAGTCAATAAAATCGAATGTAAAAACAAGTCTGTTCAAAACTGTGACTATTTATGTTCTCATTAAGTATTAGGTGTACAAAAAAGTTCTGAGCTTTAGATTTGATACAACCGAAATAACAATTTAAATTTTATATATCTTCCCGCCTTTTTGTGGTTTTAAAGCGTTAACATTTGGCCTCCTAAAATG
>Ga0157364_1002957_pt1 | contig 16259 bp, 15 predicted proteins | sample AttsexASBM2_FD_111476 | JGI IMG/M metagenome (GOLD analysis project Ga0157364, IMG submission 111476) | Fungus gardens microbial communities from leaf cutter ant in Ribeirão Preto, State of São Paulo, Brazil - Atta sexdens ASBM2 | ecosystem: Host-associated > Fungi > Mycelium > Unclassified ...
CACCAAAAAGTTTAGAAATAATTGCAGAAATATTAAAAGTTGTGCTTACTAATTTAAACGTTCTTTATATATATAATATTATGTCAAATTAGAATATAGAGTAGGCGGGGCTAATTCCATCAGTTTCAACTTTAAAAAAACTTTAAAAAAATTTACGACGATAAACAATATCTCTTACAGTGATGTGCTTACAGCAGCTACATTATGCAACAATGATCGTTTCTTGAGAGCACTAGCACAACCTTTGAATATTCAAAATGTGCTGTTCAGAAACATAAGCATTATATCGCGAGAAATGAACGCGAGAAATAAGAAAGCCCTGCTTCATCCTATGCATTATAAATTATTCGTAGTATCTTATTCGTAGTAAAATCCTTACCTATAACATCTCTGTATTTTAATAACATTATCAAAAATTTTACTATTATCCTGATAGGATAACGGTTTGATTTCTTCGATTGATGCTGGTGTTCTAAAGGAAAAAATTCCGGGTACTATAATTTTGTCACGTACATCGGGCAAAAATTGCATCGCCTCCACCTGCACTGCCTGATCGTGGACGACGTTAGTGACCGTGTCCACGACCGCAATGGTCTGTGTGATCCTACTTTTCGTTCCGTCGTCGCTGCATGTTTGCGTGCAAGCATTGTGATAGATCAAGCCGGTAACGATATTCCTCCATCCACCAAGAAATGGCTTTGTCCTTGAGCCATAATCTTGTATTCTCTCAACGATCGCCATGGAGCGGCTATCCCATAGGATTTAACCACCTATGTCTATAAGAAAAAGGTATCGATCAAGAAAGTTGAGAGACAAAAGCATAATATCGCATAATAAAGGATAGATTACGTAATTCTGTTTCTTCTATCGAAAATGTGAAACGAAGAAATATTAGATTTCAGAGAAACGAAAGCTCTTGTATTTAAAGGAATATTAATATTATAATTTCTGATTATAATACAATGTGAATGTATTTTACAATTCTCACAGAAAACCATGCTTTAATTTCTCAGTAATAATCCTCAGCTTTTAAATGATAGATAATATTATAATACAACAATATTTCAGCATAAATTACGATGAAATATATGAAAACAAAAAATTCCAATAATGTTTTATAAAATTATAAAATCAGAGACGACGGTATAAAAGTAGTCCGAGATACGTAAATTATTACATTTTTAAAAGTCATATTAATAAAAAAATATTATAATATTTAATACATTCATAATGTAAAATTATCAATTCTTTATTTTTATTAATTTTTATTTATTACTTTTTAGATTTAAATAAATATAATAATTAAATAATAAAAGTTAGTGTTTTTTATTGCAAAAATAAACAGAAATTATTTCATATGGATTTATTTTTACAAAAATTATTTAAACATTGTTAAGTGTCTTAGCATTCATTGTTGAGAAGAAATAATTAATTTTTTATTCGTTTATAAAGAGATTGTTTAAAAACTTCTTTTCGCAATAACCGATTATATTGTTCACGAAGGAAAAAACGACATGGATACTTTGAGCCAGCTATTTTACTTTATTTTTTCTTTTAAGTTGGTTGAAATTGCTTGCGATCTTTTATCTTCAGCATTGCGCGATGGTCCATCTCATGGGACTTAAACGCCTACGTCCATAGACAAGTTAAAACCCACCAGGTCCAGGTCGCAAAAGTGGAAGAATAACTATCGTAGCGACCTGCTGCTGGGATAACGATAATACTCGACAGTAAAGGAAATTACTATTCTCTTGGTTTAAAAGATCTGACAGCAAGCTGCAGTGGAAAATGCGCCAGCTAACACTTTGCACTTTCGCACAAGCTTTATGGAATCGCAAAGAGTGCATAGATATACAGCCGAGCAAGGACTAGCGGAATAAATACAAATAATCGAAAATTCTGGCGCAAATGCATATATAAAAATAATGTTACTTCAATCATATACATATAATTATTTTAAATATAATTATAATTGTAAAAATAATGCTGAAATTACAATATGTAAAATTATTGAAACATGTCTTACAACAAATTTGAACAGGATCATAATTATCAATATATACTATTTAAAAATAAATATTTAATAAAGAAAAATATTTAACAATTAAGGAAATATTTAACATAAATTTGATTTTGCAATATATATTGTTCCATGTATCGTTTCTTTTTTAAAATATTCCATCTAAATTTGTACTATCCTGATCGTCAAGAGTCGTTTATATTCATATTGTCTGATATCGAATTCTACTTTGCAATTTGCGACAAAATATAGTTGTTCTTAGAAAACATTTCTCTTTTTGAAATATTTGTTTTGTATATTTATACGATACCATATGCGAGAGAAATATTTTCCGCAAAACTGTCGTATAAGTAAGATAAAATGATGTATATTTTATGATTAAAGAGACTATCGAAGCTGTCTGTTGAAACCTCGTGTATTGCATATTTATTATTTAATGTAACGTGTAAACTTTTTTGAATCCAGTATCTTCGTTTCAATCCATTATTTCACAAATACATAAATTTATAGATTCTCGGTTTTGCAAACCGTTTGTTTCTTAAACATTTAGATTTATAGAGCTCTTATTTTTTGAATTCCGCTCATAGCATTCTAGATCTTTGATCTTTTTTTTTTCGTTTAAACACTCAAACATCTCTCTTTTATACAATTTTGTAAATTTAACTCTGTTAATGGAATGTTTATTTAAGTAAATTCGAATTGTCCACAACTTGTTGCAGCATAACTCTGTATCACTTCGTAATATCAAAAAATATTTAGAGAAAATAGTATTATGATCCTTAATATAAGCTACGAGTTTATATTAATATAAGCGATATAATTAATTATAATATATTATATATTAATATAATATTAGGTGTAGTAAAAAGAAATCCATTATTTTTCCATTCAATTTCATGCAAAAATAATGAATTTCTTTTTATTATCTAATATATAATATATTATATATAATATATAATATATTACATATTATACAATTAATTATATTATATATTATACAATTAATATATAATATATTATGTATTAATATAAGCTACGAGCTCGTATAATATAATTTATACCGCGTCTTAATATTTCCGCTATTAGCAAATTTCAATAATTATTTACAGAATCATTTGTTCACAACGCCATTATAGCGCTAATAATATGCTAATACACAATAGCCAGCATTTATTGTAAAAAACGCATTTTTACTTTTAAGCATTTAGAAACATTTTAAAAGTATATTTTGAAATTTAATTATACATACTTCCTTATTTTTAAACTTAAGCGTATGTTCTAAATAATAAATACTGATCATAATGTTGAGTCTATCAATTTCGATTATGTATAACGCCGACAAATATAATCATTGAGTTTTAAATATTATTTAAATATTATTAACAATTATTATTAACAAATATTATTATTAACAAATATTATTATTATAATAATATTATTATTAACAAAATTATTATAAAAAGTATAAATGGGGCAATATATCATCTTTATAATACCTTCTGCTCTTTGAATAGTATAAAAATAACATAAAGTATAAAAATAACGTGAAGATCTTAGAGAGCATGAGCGTAAGCATCTTATTTAGATTCTTTTCTTTTTCCACCGTGACAAAACAAGGAAATACTTTCAGAAACTTCGATAAGTCAAAGAGAGGAAAGGTGCTCAGGTCAGGAAGAGTTATTTTCATCGAACAATACTCTCGACAAATAGCACTTGCGGCGACAATTTGCAGGCAATAATTGGGAAAGATGTTTATTTTGAGGGAATTAGGATGGAATGAAAGAGAATAGAAAGGGTCGACACTCACAAAATGTCGACAAGACGTAGCGAAAATCACATCTGAGTATACTTTCTCGACCATGTATCGTGACACAAAATGCACTTTCCTGTGTATTATAAATTACGCGCGAGATGCCAGGACAAAAGGACGCGAGTCCTATCCTGGTGTTGCTAAGAGACGGCACGGCGCGAGCACAGCAAAACTTTTCGCGAGATCGTCATCTACGAAGCGAAGTCAGCGGAGATGGGCGCGTTATACATATTTATGCAAAGCAAAGGATATCGGAGGGAGAATTTTAAGTTAGATATAAACGGACGAGAAAGTTTGTCGTCGCGCAACACCTTCCTCTCAACCTCGTCGGCGGAAGTTATGCGCTTCCTCGCAGCGAATGTAATTCGCTGGTAAACTCTGCGACAAATATGGATAAAACGAGAGATTAATGATCGCGATGAACGAAGGAGTTGAACCATTATCGAGCAAGAAATATAAATTGCTTAAGAATCCTCTGTTAAAATATTCATAATTCTTGTAAGTTAGCGTTTTATTGTGGCCTTTTTTTTATATAAAAAGTGACTATGACACTTTTTTCTAAAAGACAAAATATAGATTGCAGATAGCTTTAATGACTAGCTGGCTGCATAGTAGACCACTAATGGACTATTATTCGACATTTTTTTTCAGGCAAAACATAAAAGCCTACAAATGGCTCTAACTTACTTTGATGCATTTTGGCTTCACTTATAATATTCATTAAATTTAAAAAATCAAGAGTGAAACATTCTATATCAGTATTATAAATATTTAATTTAGCTTATAACAGATAACAGATAGACGAAAGATGCTATAAAAACACGGTACCGCATACGCATATAAACGTGATACTAAAGAAGAATTACCATTTATAAAGTACTCTCTATAAAATGTCTGAATATACAGCGAGGATTTCAAGGGGAACAAAAGAAAAGGACTAGTGAGGTACGAAGGATTTTTGATGGAAAGCTGAATTTTATGAAGTACCGCTTTCTAGTGTACCCACATTGGTAATCGATGGAATGGAAAATGGTTTCATTTTACGAAGGCCAATGCTTCTTTAATAATTTGACTGGCCATTCTTTTTTACACCAGAACTTTCTACGCAAAAGAAAACTAAAAAAAAGAGTTCAATAACAATTGGAAATCACGATTTGCACACAACACATAATAACATATCAATGTAACTGGGATAGCTTTGTTAACGAAATGATGAAAAAAGAGAACAAACAAACGAGTCGATCGATTGCGCCTCTCGTGAATGATTTCGCAGCAAGAGACGAGTTTTCGATGGAAACATGCGGCGAACAGTGTAGACAGCAAGGGAAGTAATTAACGCAAACATAGCAAATACAAAGAAAAAGAGCGCTTATTTCGCGTTTTTACAAGAGCACGTCCTTAATTGGGCGCTCGAGAAATATGAGAGCGACAATGACGATTGGGGATCCAAATATTACGAACAATCAACGAATTTAATTGCTACACGGTGCAATTACTTGCAGCACATAAATATTAATGCAGCGTTCATTATTATAGAGAAGTTGTGTGCCCAATTTCCTCCACTACGAATTTATAACAAACTCTCAAAATAAATACCTTCAAAATTTAAGGAAGAAAATTTATCGAGAGACTCACCCAAAGGCAACACGAAAGCACTCTGTTGTCGCACGATATCACAAGCATTTCATAATTTAAGCAAAATCTTAAAATACTTTTCGTGTAATAGCTTTATAATTTTAATACGGTTTCTATGTAATTTATTAAAATTGCATTATCGCCCGTTATAAGCCGGAAAAATGCTTTTATCGCAAAGCGATTGCATTTCTCGAAAGATTGAACGACTTAGTCGGATTAAACTGAGTTGGTGCGCAAAGTAGTGCACATCGTCGATCAAATTTTGACATTCGCGATCCACTGGGATAAGTAGATCGCGTCGAAGAGTAGCTTTTAATGCAACCTACGTATGTACTACCTCCATGTGCGAGACCTCCGCAGCGCGGCACCTGAAAGCTCAAAGCCTTAAATCCAACGTTGCCAGTGGCAACGTGCTTGGTCGATCGGTCAAAAGCCTTCTCTTGTCCATTATTTTTCGATTTTGTGTGTTCCCCGATTCAAAAGCCTCCGCGACGGATATGAATTCAGACTGGTGTGCGGCGGACATTATGCGCCCCGGGGCAGAGAATTTTCGACGGCATTCATACATCTCCGCTTTCAGCGTTCTCTGCGAGATGCATGTATAACGCATTCGAGGCAAACATGCACTTTAAAACCTCAAGTGTATCAAATCTGATACGTTTCCGCGATATCTGCGTTCCGGAGGTACTTTCTTAATATTAAGTTCAACTAAACTCTCAAGTATATCTGGATTCGCAAACACTTATTTCAGAATTCCAATAACTATTATATTCTTCTCTTCTTTTTTAATTTCCATTCTAACAAATTACATTGAGCATAAATCGATTCGAATTATTCGCCCGCGGGACCAATTAAGGATAGCGCGGCTGATATTTGCAATGCAAGTATATATAAGCCAGATTGCGTTACAGCGATAAAGTGATACGATAGCGAATGGTGCCAGCTCTGAAACAGCGAACAATTTATATCCCGTTATGCAACAGCTTTTATAGTGCAAAAACCGCCACTATCTCCGTACACTTCTTACGTAAAAGCTTTCACTATCGTCGGTTTCATCTAAACAATATCGTCCGATTCTCGGAGTAACATTGCATATGATAGTCGTAAAACTTTTTCTATTTCTCCGGAGACTTGAACAATATATATCGGCAGTTAAGAAAAATTCATATATTGTTTAATTGTAAACACATATGATAGACGGGCATAAATATAAAATATAAACATTTTATATTATTAGAATAACATGAAAAACTTATTAGTTTTATTGGCGTTTCGTTTCTTTAAATAATTAATATAATAGATACGTGAACAGATATAATAATATAAATACCAACACAGTGTCAGTTATAAACCTTAACAAGCAATTTATATTAGTTAAATTAAATCTTAATAAGAATAAAGCAGCTACTTTTTGGTACAAATAAATTTTAATAATGCTTAAAATATTGTCCTTCTTTTATAATTTCGTTAAACATAAAATTTACGATTTTATTACTGAAATATTTTTTCTTATTCCAAAATATGATCAAAATCATCTCTGATAAATTTAAAAATGTTTCTACCAATAGTTATGCATTATTAATTATTATTAAATATAAAGTTAGTATTCGAACAATATCAAATTAACAAAAAAACTTTTTATCAAAAGTTTTATCATTTTAAAGTATTAAATAACTTCAATCAATTTCTAAATTGACTGCAATATATTGTGAAAACATAAATTGTTAACAACTTTTGCTTTATTTACTTTATTTTGCTTTTTCTTTCTTTACGAATTTATATGTAAATAAACCACACATTTTATTTAGATAATATTTGGATGAACAAAAGTAAAAATTGATGACGAAATCAAACTTTTACATAATAAAAGTTTATTAAATTTCTGCATAGCGAATTGCTATATCAATATATAATTCATAATATAGCAACGGTACATTTCAATACATTAAATTTTCAATGCATTAAAGTTGAATTGATTGATTTAAAAAATATGTTACAAATAAAGAGATTTAATTGATGTTTATATTCACCAAAAGATAATATAATTCCTTCTCAGAGAGTATTTTTTTATCCTAGCTTGTATTTTTTAGATGGATCGTAATTTTCTATGGTTATAGGTGGTTTGTATTTTATCTGTTTACTTTGAATCTCTGAAAAGCGACAAGACTCCCGGAATTTTTTTTCAAAAATCATTAGTCGTCTGAAAATACCCAAATATTCAAAAATTTTTACATCGTTTTGCTAAAAACACATAATATCGAGACATTATATTATACATACTTAAAATAATTCTTTGCAATCAGATGTCTCAAGTCAATTTGGCTTATCAAATGCTCCGAATATATCGTAGCGAGATCATTAATGTCATAATGTAAGTCGGCTTCGTCTTTTGTCAGAAGAATGCAATTCCAAGGCGCCCATTCGATATCCTTTTGATATCTGACCATTCTTAGAATAAAAAGATCTCTAGTCTTACTGAGTGCCGATTGACCTTGCCAAATGTGGTTAACTAAGTGATAAATATCCTGCTCTTGCATTATAAATGCCAAAGCGGAAGTACTGTCTCGATGTTCTTCTTCAGCACGCACGCAATTTAATATAAACATGTAAGGATCGTAATCCACATGCGCAATATTACGTCGACTTAGGGAAGTGCAGCCTTTAAAAAACATATTTAACTAAGTAATTTTAAAAGTTTTATACATAAGATATAATTGAAAAATAAAAATATTATCAATATATGTATATTGAATAAAGAATTTTATCTATATGTATATAATATATTATACTCATCACTCACTGCTACAAATTGTTAGCTTCTTCATTCTAGTATGTGCTAAAAATTTATGGATGGGAAGAAGTTTTAAACAATTCCAACAAAGTTTGGTTTCTGTTTCTAAAGGCTCTCGCAATTCGTTATTTTTAGATTCAGTAGTAATACATTCACAACCGCAAATACCATACATTCTTACAAAATTCAAATAAGTATCTGTAAAAGAATATACATATTTATAATATTATTATTAAAAGTAAGCATAATTGTTAACGCTATAAAATAATAGTAAATATATTACAAAATAAAATAAAAATGGGAAACTCCAAATAATTAAAACTTTATTTTTTCTTTTCTTTAATTAAACTTTGTGCCAAAATTTATGGAGATATAAAAGTATTATTCCTTCTTACATCTTTTAAGTTTTAAGTTATGTTTAACATTGATTTAAAAATTTAGAAATATGTCACTATTAATCATATTGATATTATTTATATAATAATAATATTAAAATTATTAACAATACATAAGTCATATTATTATTAACATTAATATGTTGTTAATAACTAATAAGTCTATCAATAGTTATTAAAAATGATTTATTAATAGCATTAATTATCTTCTCAATTATCACTGTTTCATTATTAATTATAATAATAATATCACATAATATCACATAATATCACATAATATTATCACATAATATTAACAATCTTACGTGTTATTCTTTCATTTAGATAATCGAGTGATAAACCCTCAATTTTACGATTTAGCAATGTAATCTCTTGATCCAATAATAATAATAAATCCAATGCCTCGATACAATTGTGTGTTTCAACCCACTTTTTCAGAGTTATCAATAAATTCATTCGTTCTTCTGAGCTAACGTTGCAATTGTTCAATGCATCATAAATTTTTTTTAATTTTCGAGCATTTTGAATTTTGATAGTGGTCATCTCTACGAGTTTGCCCTTGTAACTGCTCCATCGTATAGGCTTGCAATTTACTGTTAAAAATCTGAGAACATTTTGTTTCCGAGACGATCTCTTGACCGCTTGTTTATGTTTATCGATTTGATTGAGCATTTCTATCGTTTTTTTTACAATCCTGTAATTCTCAGCACGCTGATCTGCCTTGCACAGTCGCAATTTTATGTCCTTTAGATGATCAAATCTCCATTTTTCGACCAGATCATAAAGCATGTCAAAGTCTGCTCTTGATCGCGGATACATTTGACGAAGAATATTCTCTTTATGTCGTAATCTGCAAAAAAGAATAATACGTGAGTTTATAAAAAAAATTACTCTCGTCATGTTTTTAAAATTGTAAAGATTTTTCTTATGTCTTTTTATCCCTAACATTATGTAAAACGTACTTGAAACGGTATGTCAGATGCAGATATGTATATTTTTCATCATGAAATAGATACTTTTTTAAGAAACATTTATTTTTTATTTAACCTTTTGCGGACCGATGACTCCGTTTAGAATCATCTTTTTTTAGTTTTTTAAATTAACTATTTATTCAATTTTTGTAAAACTTGGCCTATAAAGAAATTTGATAATATTTTATTTGAACATGAGGTAAAAAAAAATCGAACTGATAGATTTAATATGACGAATGAATTCTTAAAAATAATTTAATTATCATAAAACTCGATAAAGTTCTTAATTGTAAAGTAACATTACATTTCTAGTTTCGTTTTATTTGAAGCTTATCAATACTACGTAAATAGTTATATAGTTACTACATAAGAGAGAGAGAGAGAGAGAGAGAGAGAGAGAGAGAGAGATTTTCAAATTGACTTTCAAACTCTGATTATAAACCCTGTTCCATCAAATATACTAAGTTACGACATATAACGTATGTTATAATATAATACACGCGTATTACAGTTATATTGTTGAGTGGGAAATTACACTAACGAGTAACTAACGGGTTGATCATTACATGTAATTTGGTGTTGTTTGGGATAACACTAGATTTTTTTTATAGAAATTAATATATGTTTGTAAAATTCCATGTTCTCTCTATATTCAAAATCAGAGATATTTGAAAAATCTCCTATAACTGAGTTTCACAATAATCAAATTATTTATTTTAAAAAATTTAGATTTAAAAAAAAACCAAAATTGTTAATTCAGTGATTCAACAACCTTTAGAAAATAAGAGGTTTCATAAAATCATTTTGTTAGAAAGTCATTAAAAGGTTAATGTCAAATAAATATTTGTTTTAAATTTTGATTTAAAGTTTTTATCATTATGAATCAAACAGAACAAAATAATAAATTGATGTATTTATAAGTTTCAATAAATATTTCCTTTTTCACATTAAATAGTACATATCATGAATTACTTGTTTGCAGTGGTTTTCTCTTCTTCATATTTCTTACATTTCTCAAACATTTCGCGATAAGCATATGCACATTCTTTGATGTATTTCCTCCATTTATATGCCCGGTAATTTCTTTGAATTACACATGCGTACCGATCTAACTTAAATTGCATATCAACGTAACTCTCATAAGACTTTACAGTCATGTATTTATCCGCTTCATTAGGTACATAACAGTCATCTCTAAATTAATAACATAAAATATTCATGACACCATTTACAATTGTTAAGTATATTATTTTCTTATAAATATTATAATTTCTTCAAAAATTTAAAGCAGTTTTTTACTTAAAAATTCAATACATATATACTTAGAGAAAAAAACATGGTAATTATAAAATTTATGTGTAAAATTAATATGTAGTATTAATATATACAGTTGAAAAATAAATTAGTAGAAATAAATTAGTCATTATAGTCAACTATAAAATAATTTATTCAATTATATATATATATATATATATATATATATATATATATATATATACCTTATTTATGTAATTTAAAAAAGATAAGTACAACTTTTATTTTTTCGCAACCGTTTGAAGGTCCGTTTTCTACATTTTCTTATGTATTAAATTTTTCTTCATAGAAACCAAAAATTATCATAATAATGACACTCAAGGAAAAATTGAAATAAAGAATAAAATCCTTATTGAAATCGTTATCAAATCGCTCAGATATATATGCTTCAATCATTTAAAAACTAATTCAGAGTTGATTCTTTGAATCAGTAGTGAAAAAAGTTGTATCCATCTTTGTACAGTTGTATACTTATATTATATAGTTGCTACTATTATATTTTTCTCTTATAATAAGTATATTCAGATATTCATTTTAATTTATTTCTTACAGAATTATTATATAATTGCAAATTAATATATAATAAAACTAATATAAGAAATGCTAAATTAAAAAATATACAAATTAAAAAATATACAAATTAAGATATAATAGTTATATAATATCAATTATAGATTAAGTAAAAATGAAATTTTATTCCTATGTTAATATAAAAATTCTTTATTTCAATTAATATTAAAATTTTTAATATTTTCTGCTCAGTAATCACTACAATAATTTGTAACTAATTACATATTATTACAAATGTAACAATATCCATATAAGAGAAAATAATTTTATTATTATTATAAAATTATTTTATATTAAAATTATTTAATATGTCTCCATAAATTATGTAATTAGATGCGATGTTATATGTGCTTTGAAGAGATTGGATGTCATATAAATTTATTTAGTACCGCCACATTTGTGTCGCATGATGACGCAGTGATTGTGTTGCTCCGTCATTCGTTTGCACACATTGTACCGCTTTGCAGTATGTATTCTTTCGTGCATCTCGCTTTGACAAAGGTCCGGTTTGAGAAGCCGCATTTACATATTTTACTCCGGTAATTTTATGTTGCCACCCACCCAAATAAGGCTTCAAAATCTTTTGTTTTTCAATCGGCAAAGTCATCTTAAAGATATAGAGGTTACTAAAACTCGATTTTTCTTTTATTTATATCGATAATAAAATTATACAAACATACTTGGCGTCATAATAGTTCCGATTTTTTCTAGATAAACTTTTTCAGATTACGATTTCGCATGTACACTATTTAACTTCAAGCATATTTTTCCTTTCATTAATATACATTAAATACATTAATATACAAAAGGAATGCATTAATAACATTATATTAGTTATAAAAAAATAAAAAATAATTATACATTCTCTTTCTATATAGCTCTTTATTGATTTAATTTTTTAAAAAGTGTTTACATGATACCATTGAATTACAACGTCAGCAAAAATAAAAAATAGATACAATTATAAAAATGTCAAAGATTAAGAGTGCAAACAGTAAGCTGATCTATGCTAATGTTTTTAGTTTTATATACAAATGTCACATACATTTCAACCAATACATTTAGGTCATTATCAATGTTAATACTTAAAATATAATGTTAAAAAAACGTTTTTAAAACCTACATTTTAAATTCTTTACTTTTATATTACAATTGGATATAATATCCTAATGTAACGTCTGTATAATTTACCTCTCGCATCATTTATTATATACGATTATATACATTAGAAATGTTCTTTTAACATTATGTTTTAAGTATTAACATTGATAATGATTTAAATGTATTGGTCGAAACGTATGTGACATTTGTATATAAAATTAAAAACATTAGCATAGATCAACTTGCTGTTTGCGCTCTTAACCCTTGACACTTTTGTTTTTATACACTTGTACAATTGTATTGATTAAAAAAGATAGAGTAGATATTTTCTATATCAATTTTTTAAACATCGTAGCAAAAAAATTTTGAGAAATTAGATTTGCGTTAATATAATATTTATATTATAAAAATAAAATTCAAAGGTATTAAATATTAATATTATTAAAAGGATACGAGAAAACCAATCTATATTAGAGATCTTTACCACTTTCTATATTGCAGAACATATTTACATTTACAATTCAATTTATAATTCTCAAGACTAATACATTTATTTATAATATTTATTTATATAATTCTTTTCATTAATATTCGATTTCATATAAAATAAAAACTTGTGTACAAATATTTCCTTCCAACAACAAAATTACAGTAAACAATATCAAATGCATTTAAGATTAAGACAATTATTTTCAAATGGAAAGAAATGTATGAAACAAAAAAATCATTAAAAAAGAAATTTAAAATGAAACATATCAAATTAGAGATACTTTTCCATATTTTAGTGAAACTAAAATAAATAGTTCTTATATTGTGACAAAATTTGATAGATGTGATTTAAGTAATTTTAATCAAAGGAAAATGCCGATGACAAGAAAAGTCGAAAACCGGTGGCTCCTTCGAATCTTTTTTGTGTCCGTCCGCTAATAACTTCAGCACTACAAAATTTGTCTTTGCTACTTTCAATAGGTTATTTATCTGCAAAACAAAAATAATAATTTAATGGTAAAAATAATATCCTAAAATAGTTTATATAGATATAAATTAATGTTTTTATGAACTCACTTCATTTTCTATTAAACTATTTGATGGATAAAGCAACAATGCACGTTCCAACATATTTCTAGCCTGATGAAAATGTCGACAACCGGCAACATATTGCATTTCACTGGTAACTTTTTCCTACAAGAATAAAGCTAATTAAAATTATGATTTATAACTTTTAGGCTAATATTACATTTGTCATACAATAAATTTTTCAAACGTGTTAATTGACTGTAGAGAGGTTCTCAAATTTCTCCATCCTATATATCACGCTTAAAATATTTGTCGTACGATAAATGTAATATTAGCCTAAAAGTTATAAATTATAATTTTAATTTAGCCAACATTAAAAACATTTATAGTGCAATTTCTATTTGTTATGATTTTATTATAATTTAAATGTAAAACTTAAGTATTAAACTTACATTTCTTTTATGCATTTGAGCATTTGTCATATCTAGAAATTCTTGATAGTGAACAGGTGGTGGCGTTAATAAAGACGAAAATGGCAATAATCTATGTTCATACCTCACTCGCTCGGAATCAAATTGTATCTCTGGAAGCGGTATTTTTTCATCCATGCGAAAACCGACTAGAGCCTGAAATTTTTTAGAACTTATTATGCAAAAACTATATATTCTTCTTTATTTGCACATTATTTTTAAAAATATAATTTACTTTATAATATCCGCCACATATATTTTGCAAAGCCTGATACATTAATATCTCCAAATTGTATGGTCTTGGTGTCGATTTCTTCTTTTTATTCTTAGAGCTCTTTTTACTTCTACCCTTATGAGTATCATTATGTGAATCCTGTTCCATTAAGAACGTATCAGCTCGTGTAATTGCAGATACGAGCCAGCCATACAGAAATTCATACAAATACCAAAAGATATAATGGTATTCGTGAACCGAATATAACTCAAGTTCGAAACCACTTAACAAATACATGACCATAACACGCAGTGTGTGATATAAAATCCAGGTACCAAAGCAGGCCAAATGAGGCCTCGGCGTATCACTTTTTAAAGATAGAGTGTGTAAATAGCCATCAACTCTCTCTGCCTAAAACATGTATTTTTCAGCCTTAAATTTTTTATATTAAAACGTATGGTTTAATAAAAATGAGTTAACACTTTCTCTAATATTCTAGAAAACTTTAAATAGAATTAAAAAATAAATACATGTAATAGATACATGTGTTTTTTTTTAAATGTAGAAAGTAACTAAAATTCTACGAAGAATTCTTACTTCATCTTGTAATGTCGCAAAATCTTCTAATAAATGCGCCAATTTATCTCTTTGTCTTGCCCTATTATGTCCACTAAGCTGCAACAAGTTCCCGAATAAGCTAACACAATGTGATAGAAAGCTATCGACGTATTCCTTAGCTTGGTGATTCTGAAGCAATGTACTTTTTGATAGCAACACGGGTGGCGCAATAAAATTTCGTGCCGCATCTCTCAATACGTCGGCAAAATTGTGTACACCGAATACGCGATTAGTAGTAGGCAAGTAAACAATTTGTAACATAGATCTGGACAATATGCACGGACTATGACGCGAAAATTCTAAAAAAAAGTCCTAAAAAGAAATTTGTTTATTTTTATATATAATCCACTAATAAAGAAATGTTAATGCATCACTAATTACCAAGGCCGCGTGAAATCCAATATGATTTGTGATTTTAGTAACCATTTTGAATCTATTTATCAATTCGACTAAATATTCTAAGGCATCTATTCTTGGCTTAATTTTGGTGTATCGAGGGAACGTCGGTGGCAGCAGTCTTTGGTTTACCATCGGATCAAATCCCATGATATTTGGATGATTAGCTATAAAATCATAAATAATCAATATAATATATAATCATAATAATTATTTTCTTACATAAATAACATTGCTTTTTATATAAGAAAACATTACGTAAATATTCATTCTTTTATAAAGAAAATAAATAACTAATTCCAAATTTAAAAAAAAATTTATATAATGAAGAATATGTTTATGTAATATGTCTATGTATACTTACAAATTTCATCAGCCTTTTCTCCGCGAACTACTGTTGAAATCATAATATTAAGCATATCAGAACAATTCGATAACAATCTCTGGCAATCATTTAAATTCTGTTGCAATTGCTGCTTCCGGCCCATCAATGTTAACACTTGATAGAACATTTTCGTAAATCGGATCCTCGCATAAAGTGCTATTCCATCGTTATACTATAAATCAATATTAGTAACAAATGATTAAAAATAAATATAATAAATTAATATTATATATAGAATAGGCACAAAAATATTAAAATTATAGAATAAGATATAATTTTAAGATCTAAATTATGATCTAAACAACAGAAAAAAGAAAATCTGCAAAGAGATTTACCTCTTTCTCAGATTCGACATCGACGAGTTTTATTCGACTTTTTCGATGAAGTTCTTCTTCAACTTCCCGCAACATCGATATTGTTTTTTGTTCCGTAATATCTTGCTGTAATCTATAGCCATATGTAACGCTCTGAAAATCCTCCTCTTCAAATACCAAAGCTTTATTGATGCAATCCTTGATTATATCTATTATCTTATACACTGCATAACAGAAG
>Ga0157364_1002958_pt1 | contig 16256 bp, 7 predicted proteins | sample AttsexASBM2_FD_111476 | JGI IMG/M metagenome (GOLD analysis project Ga0157364, IMG submission 111476) | Fungus gardens microbial communities from leaf cutter ant in Ribeirão Preto, State of São Paulo, Brazil - Atta sexdens ASBM2 | ecosystem: Host-associated > Fungi > Mycelium > Unclassified ...
AAATTTCTCAAAACAATTCTTGATGAAACAAGCTCTTGATTTCAGAAAAATGAGGCGAAAATTGCAAGGGCATTAGAAATCTTATTCCTTATTATATAATTTTGAAATAATATTGCAAAATAATGCAATGTCATATATGTGTGTGTGTGTGTGTGTGTGTGTGTGTGTGTACATATATGTATACAAAATGTTCCAAAAGTACGATGAATATTTTAAAGATTCTTGTAACGAATTCTTTTAAACTAAAAATTTAATACGAAAATATCGAGACTATAATAGTTTCCAAACAGGAAGTGTTTAAAAATTATAAATGACAGGACCAATAATGAGACTAAAATTTCACGCATTTAGAGTAAGAGTACGAAAGCTTTCTTAAACTTCTTGTCTTTGATAATAATAAACTTTAACTGATTCTCTTACCATCTCTGAGAGCGCGCGAAATTCTAATCTCATTATTGGTAAACACTTTCTATTTAAGAATTATTATAGCCTTAGCGTTTTTGTATTAGATCTTTCATTTTTAAATGTTACAAAGAGTTATCTTTAAAATATTCATTGTTAATTTCGGAACACTCTATATATATATATGTTTTATTTATTACTATAATAATGTACGGTAAAATTTAAGTTAAATCTATAAGATATCTATAAGATTTCTTTATTTTATTTATAATATTATTTTTATTTACGCTATTATTTGTATGATGTAAAAAATTTACTTGATATAATGGATTGTTAAAAAGATAATATTTTAAAATAACAATATTTATTTTTCTTTCACGATATTTTAATGTGTACATTAATTAAATTCTATTAATTTTAATATTAAAATGTCTTTGATTAAATATTGAGTTCATAATTGGATTGAAAATAAGAATATTTCAATATATTAAATAAAATAAAAGTTAAAGATTTTATTGTAATATTATGTGTATTGTAGTATTACAATTAAAAAAACTCTTGATTGGTTTAGATTTATAATAGATTTTTATGTTATGTCTTTAGGCTTGGCAATTTTTTTTTTAAGCAAATGCTCGTGGAGAGAAGTCAAAGTACAAGTGTAAATAAAAAGTAAAATTTAATAAACTTTGATGTAGTATACGTATAGTAAGGCTTTAATATATACACGCATGTTAAAGAGTCTCCAGATCAGATTAGGATGACGAATAGTCGTTCGTCATGCAACGTTGACGCTTTGATAACGCTGAGGTTGCTTGTATAGATATAAAGCTGCAAAAAGTCAAGTGTAGTTCGTTGTTATAAAGCAACATGTGCAAATTTCCTTAAAAGATAATAAACTCGAAATAAAGAATGAAAAATATGAAGACACTGTATATCATTCTAAAATCTCATACTTTTCACTAAATACATAATAGCATGTAAATTAAAAAAAAAAAGATTAATTCGAATAACTAAGATTTTTTTCAACGTTAAGAATTATGCATTTCATATATATATTCATTACAGAATATCACTGATTACCATATTCTTGAAGATATCTTGCGTATATTCATTGTGTATTATAAAAACGATCGTGAAAGGTAAGAGACCAGTTCTTAAAAAGCAATTAAATTGCTGTGCTCAATATATAAATAATTACAGGTCATCACAGAGGAATTTCGCGCATCGAATTTCTGTCGCTCCGTTTGGCAAGCCCGCGCTCTTACTAATACAAGTTGCAGTGTTAAAAAACGACAGAATGATTAAATCACGCCCGGGAAAGGTTCATTTGGAACGATGATGGTCTAATAATTGGTCCAATAAAAAAACGAAGGAGCAAAGAGAAGGCGGGCGTAAGCGTTTACTCGCTAAAACAAACTAATAACCGGCGACGTCTAGAACCAGCCTGGGTGATCAAAGAGCGTTTAACGTCGTTTGCAGAAGGTGGAATCATCGGCCAATAGCAGCTGGTTGTGGGCTGGTTATTAACCGCGATAAGCTTATAATTATCTCTACAACAAAATTACGTGTTATTATAATAGCGCGCACTTTTGTTGTAAGAAAATATGTTTTGTCATTGATACTCGTTTTTATGAATGGTAAAGAGTTAAATGCAAAATATTTCGATAAAAAATAGTGTTTTAACTGCAAATTATGTATTTCTATGTACGATAAATATAATAAATAAATAAATAAATACTTAAAGTGCAAGAAATATTATTTTAATTATTTATAGATACATATATACATAGTTATTTCAATGATATAATTTGTGATTGGACATAGTAAAATCTATTCTTGTAATTATAATAAATGAGAATCAATTATTTTTATCTTTTCTATACTCACGAGTTAAAGACGAGCTTTCCATTTGATCGCGAGAAATCATTGGCGAGCCGAGGCCATCAGTTGCTCGCAAGGCGTGAACTCAGCAAATTTCCGATAAACCCAATAACGTACAAACGTTCGCGCTCGCGCCATAACCGGTGTAGCCTTTGGCGATTTGATTGGACTTTAATAAAGCATTCTCTGTCAGTGGCGACGGCGAACATTCCACGTTGAAAAGTGGGACGCGATCGACGTTATTGATTTGTGAATACTACCATTGCAGGAGTCGGAAAAGCGGCGAGCGTTTTCGGCGCAGACGGCGACCGTGATTTACCGTTCGAAGGGAACGGGGAGCGGGATATCGGGAAATCCTATGTCTTGGGAATTAATCGTCCTTTCTCGCCCCTTACTCTTGACGTTATGTACCCTCTTCACCCTTTCTCCATCTTCATTACAATTCCGTGGATTTCCCGCTGGGCTCGGATCGCTGCCAGACCCGGCCGACGCCCTTGTTGGTTTCGCGGCGATTTCGTGAATGCGAATCTGCGAGTTTCATGCAGACACAAAATGCTCCGCGAGCGACCGCATGTGTGCGATACGTAACTTCAAAAGCTGGATTTACTAGCGAATTAGTACACCGAAATTCTGATAATTTAGTTGGACGTCGACGGGGAACCCGCTTGGGATTCGACGTGGAATTTCGATTCGGCTGTATGTAAATACTGGACGATTCATGCATTAGAAATTGAAATTTCGTACGGTCGACGTCTCCGCAAGACTATGTCTCAAATATAATGATTAATGTTGCTCATAAAGAAAATAAATTATATAAAAGATATAACATATATACATTATCTAATGTTTTCGCTCTTTTAATTGCACTATAACTTCTGCAATAAATAAAATATAAGAATAAAAGGATAAAGAATAAAAGAATAAAATAAAAGGATGTTGCAGTAATTTAAATTTTTATTTATATCTAATATCAAAATGTTGATTTAAAAAATGATATAATAATTTATAATACACGTATTTCATAATTTTTAATATTATTTCAAACTTATCAAAGAATTGTTAAACTCTTGTAAGATTACTTTTAAATATGAATCAGTGAATATTATAGTCACTAATTATCCAGTGGCATACTTACTTGATAATCAGTAAAGTTCAACTAAAAAAGAAAGAATGTTTTAAGCATTGCATAATTAAAATACACTGACATTTATTAATTTCAAATTTCCAATACCGTATTCATTATGTGTGAATTTAAGTAATTATATATTAATAAAAGGTTAGTTAGATCACGTAATAAAGATTAGCTAGGTTAGGGATCTTATATTTAATTCACTGATATTTAATTATCAGTGACTACACTGGTATCAGTGATTATCTACTGATTCAGATTTAGAGAATGTATACCTTTAGATTTCATTTCCTAGTGTTTCATAATATGAAAGTTATAACAACAAGGAAAAATCTACTCGACACATATTCTCAATGAATTCATCTCTCATATAATACAGACCCTCAAGGAACGTCCCCAAAAGCGTTCAAAGGACGTTCTTAGTCTCTCGGATAAAGTATGTGCTGTATGAGCTTATTGGCCTTAGAAGAATCACTCTATTCAGTCTATCGAACAAGCTTGAGAGCCACTTATTCAACGATGGTAGACGCAAACAACATTCGATTCCAAGAGAATTCAGTATTTCAGATACGTCTGTCCGACTGACTTCGAGATTAATTGCTATTTCCTTTCGTCTCGCCTTTAACCCTTTGCTAGGACAAAACTGAGGAGAAAGCTTGCGAGAGAGAGAGAGAGAGGGGGGGGGAGGGAAGGAGCATACGCATTTACTCCAATTTATACGTTGGTCTTAAGTCGGCTTGAGCTATTCTGTCTCCCCCCGATCTCTCTCAATCGCACCAACTCCCCTTTCCCCGGTCCTTTGTTCATGCGATCGACGTGTCCACGCCCATTCGATTAAAAGCGTATATACGTGATCGATTCCAATAATTAAATCTCATCATGTCGTATCATCGTGCGTCAGCCGCATTATATTACGATATGACTTTGCATGCCCGCGGGGTCTTTGGAGAAATAAATCGCGGTGAGAGAGATCGCGGACGTACACAATGTTCGTTCTTTTTCCTTTCTGCGTATCGATATAATGGTCCGATTTTTGCTGTCAATTGAGTCCGAAGTGTTTCAGCATAACTAATTGCACCGGAACAAAGACCGGTTTTTATTCTTGCGCGGGACGTATTATTTCGGATCGATATCGAGGATATCCAATTGATGGGCGTTCTGATATAATAGTTTCACTTATAGGAGCTGATTTGCGTATTGAATGGGTATTATGGGTTTCAAAAGAAAACGTATCATACACAAGAACTTTTTTCTGAACTACAAAGGCAGTTAATTTCGTTTTATATATATAGATTAACTGCTATTTTATGATTACTTTGTTACAACACGCAAGAAATTTATTGTTAAATCAAATTTTATAATTATATATCGAGTGATAATGAAATAATTTTCGAGACAAATAAATATGAAGCTTTATTAAATAAATCATAGTAGTACTAGATGACATGATGGAAATGCAATCGATCTAAAGAATCCCGCACTAATCTTATGTAAAATGGATCGAATTGACTGAAATTTTACTATAATGTATATCATAAATTTACTATAATGTATATCAGTTTTCGAGATATTGGAAATCCAAATGTTGGAATTTAGCCATATTTTCAATATTTGACAATATCTCCATATATTTCCAATATCTCAAAAATTGTCCATTTTTGAACCTTGTGTTCATGAGAACTTTTGACCAGGACATCATGATCTATATTATAATAAAATTTCAGCCAATTTGACTGGGATCCATTTTACATAACGTTAGTGCGAAGTCCTTTATTGTTAATTGAGTTTCAAATGCAACTTTAATCATGCAATTAATCATATTTGATAAAAATTGATTTTTCTTGTTTAAATAAATAAATACAATTATTTTATCTTAATGCTGAAACTAGCTCAATTATATTATAACAGTATCACTAGAGTTAATTTAGATATATCGTAAATAAATACATTCTTCTCAACCTGGAAATAGTTACTTGTGTTTTTATATCCCAGCGGCGAGAAAATATGAATTATAAAATGGATATTCTTATTTTCTTCCTTTTTAAATAATTATTTTTTACAAACCTTTAAATATACAATTCTATTGAAAATCCGCAATAAAGAAGCTTTATATTAATTAAAATCTTAATTTTTTTTTAAACATTGTACCAATAAATTACTTAACGCTTCCATTTACTAATTATTTATTTAGTTTTTATTTACTTTTTTCATAAAATTGTGAATAAATCCGTAATATAATATAATATTCTCAAATGTCAATAAATCGGAAAACAATCAATGTATAATATATTATTAATAATAATGATTTTAATTGGGGTATTAAAGCACAGGTGATCGTTTACATAAAAAGAATAAGATGACTACTCCCGAGTTAAAGAGCATATAATACAATGAAAGATTCGGTTCTTTCCTTCTGCTTTTCGATCTGCCAGCATGTGTAAGAAATTAAAATTCAATAAATTAATATTTGTTTTACACATTTGAATGGTAGAAATTGAGCGGCATAACAATGAATTCATATTAAATTACTTCTATACCATTTATATACATGTTTGCATAATACTTCCGTAAGTTTTTCAATTTTTTATGCCGTCCGATTGAAAAGAAATGTTTAATTACAAATTGTTTAATTTCATAGTATTGACATATAACCGACAGAGAACGATGGAATAATTTACTTAGGACAAAATGAATATAATGAAGGAATGTTATCGAGAAAAATTGACACGAGATACGAAGGCTGGTAGAAAATAACAGAATTAACCTATGCAAATTCACACTACGTAGTACGCGCGCGAATACGTTGTATTAAATTCCATTGAATTAAATCAACTTTCGTCGGTACATGATGGCGGCACAGCAGTTTAAATTAAACCGGCGATTGCAGAATTCATTTAGGTCCGCGCACGATTTGTGCCGGAGCGAATCCTGTCTTTCGAAAATTACCTTATCTTCTCTTTAGCATACTGTGCGATTACTACATCAAGAATTGCATTTTGAAGCAGTCGGACGAAAATTTTGTGCAAAGTGGCTACCCCGGCGACGTTCACTCTAATATAATGTTCCTCTCAACGTCGAAAGATTTAAAGCTCGGTGAGTTAGCAAGCTTCTCAGGCGCGTTCGTCGTGCGCGTGAATATTACTTTTATTTTTAACATCTTTTATTCACGTTGTCGATCGCGCATCTACTTCAGCCTTCAGGCGAATACAGAGATTTTTCAAGCGGCGGAATAAAATTGAAGAGCATTATCTACCCCGCGCGCGCAATGGCCGCTCTTGTATAGATTTTGAATTCTCCAATCATTCGCGAGTCTCGAAGTCGTCCGTAGAGTCTTGAAACGCGAGAACTTAACCGGATAGCACGGTTAAATCTGACGCAATCCCGCACGAAATCCTCGCCGATGAATTGCTCCGTACCGATGTAGGGATTATTGCTTTTCCCTACCCCCTTACACCTATCTTTGCATCCGCGCAGCGCGTCGTCTACTGAAATATCGAACTTCGTCTTTGATCGGGACCGGTGCCTTAGGGAAATTACTGACTGAGCGCCAAGAAAATCCGCTTCGTGATCGACGTCCAACAAATTCCGGCACAATTGTAGAAGATTCGGAACACGTCGCCGCGATCTGGATTGCGTGTACATAATGAATTATTATTCTTCCATTGGGATTGTTGACAAAATACCTTAATCATTTTATATTTAAAGATTATATTTAAAGCAGGCAATTCAATACAAAAATGATTATCTCAATAAATTTAATTTCTTTGAATTTTTCTGCACGATTCTAGACTTTTTTAAAAATTCTGACAGAAATTTATAATAAATGTATGTTCAGAGAATGTAATTACGCGATACGATTAATTAAAATACAATGAAACGCTCATAAAATTTAAATTCAATATTATAATCCAATATATTTCGTATATTAATTATATTCATATTATGTATCTATAATATTAACTATGACAATATTTAGTTAGGCGTTTTTTGTAATCGTAATCTTTTTGTAGGTAAAAAAAAGCCTAAAATATTACAAAAAGGCATTGAATAAAAGATAATTGGGCCAACGATTAAAATGAAGTCTTCTCCGTTAAATGGCATGATTATTAGTCGACACAAAGAAGAACGAATCTTTAAAGTAAAAAGCAATTTCATGTTTTGCTTTTACGTTCCGATTCCGCGAGATTCGCGAAAGAAAATTAAGTGACCCAAAGACTCCTTTGTAAGAAAACGAATCTTTCGAACTGCCAATAATGATGATTTCAATCAATGGGTTAACGATATACTGTTTTCCAGATCTTTGCATAATAAAATAAGTAATTGCCGAATATTGCTGGAATAATTTAGTTTCATTTCACGAGAAGAAAATCTTCTCTCAGAATATACTGTGTTATATTAATTTCGTTGACCTAAAAAATATATAATAGTCGTTATGACTAAAATCATTTCTTTCTGAAACTGTCAATAAAATCCGAGTTTAATTTTGACTCTGCAACGGAAATCTCACTTTTTAATGGGATATCGAATTAACTGGACGGGTTCCACGGAAATTGACGTGAAACAATTTTTTTATGAAGATTATTTTGACTGCCAATACAATTCACATATTTACTGGCATCCATTTGACGTGAAAGTGATAAGGTCGAAGATCAGTGATTGTTCGCAAGAATATAGAAAGAATGCGATATTCGCTTTTAATAAATATTTATCACGGAATTTAATTTAAAAATGCATTTAAAGAATATTTGATGCAACATAGAATTTGCAAATACGTTTAATTGAGAATGAAATAAAATATTCCGTTTTGCAAATTCTATTTTTTATAATCGGCGATAATTCTAAATCCTAAATATCATGATAATTTTGTTAAATTTATTTGCTATATTTAATAATATAAAAAAATGTGGACATCAAATTTTGCGGACGAGAAATTAATAATTTGATCATTGGCTTTGTCGAACTTCACACTTTTATTTGAAAGTAAAAATATATAAATTTTCATATTTTCGTGTTCTAAAAATATGCAATATTTCTGAAAAATAGTTTTGAATTTCAATCCTGAATTCCTGAATATATTGATAAGATTTGATATCGAAAATAAATAAACTGTCAAAAAATAATTTAAAAAAATTTTTAAATAAAAATTTTGGAAGACAGGATACATTTATTAAAATTAATATACTTCATGTTAATCTCATTTCGTCGATTTTATATAATTTAGATAAATACTATTTCAATTTTCAATATCAATTTTGTTTTCCATATATTCAAATATTTCAAGATACAAATATTTTTAATCATTTGATAATTACAAGGAATAATTGCGTTTGGTTCTAATTTGATTGAATGTCGCAAAGTTTTTCAGTTTGAAACTGAAAGACATAATTTTCTATATTTTCTCTTTTCCTATAATAAGATTCCAGATTTACCGGAGAATCTGCAGCAAGTAAAACACTATGTACGATGGGAACACATCAATGTCAGATCAAACGCGCGCGCTATCTCTCGTATCGATATAAACAGTGATTTACAACTTATCCATCGCGCGTAAATCAAGCCGCCGAAGTTCACAGCGTTCACAAATTCCACAGGCATACTGCCGCGCGCGTGTGTTAGGCCAGACAGTGGAATAAATTCCAAGGTATAGATCTTACCTGCGTGTTTGGCCCGATCGAAAACGATCCCCGACACCGGTACTAAATCTCTTTAGCAATCACTGAAAGTGGAAAGAGAAAAACTGCTTCGCGCTACGGATTTTCGCGGTTACTGTAGTGCGGAAGTAATTGATGTTCGCCCTCTTATGCGCTGAATTTTTGGTAGGTGCGACATAAACGATCAATCTTCGCGTGAGAACACAATATGAGACTTGATTGTTATTTCAGTTTCATTATAAAATAAGAAGTAGCAAGAGAAGAACGCATTAAATAGTTATTCAAGCTTAAATTTTCTTGTAATATTTTTATTGTTTTATATATATTATATTATATATATTATATATTATTTATATTAATTATACATTTAATTGTGATAAATCAAAATATTTTTCAAATAAAATATATCGTTACAGAAGTATTTTCCTTTAATATATATTTTTTTAAATTAATTCCTTAAAAATGATATTTCTAATCATTATAATTTTAACATTACATTGAATTTCCTTCTTTTGAGAGATTTCTCAATTATTTCTAAATTATTTCTTATTTGTTAAATTGTTTAGTTTTGTGTTATCAAAAAGGATATCATGACAATTCTAGCAAGAGATACTGGTTTATAGTTTCTTAGTTAAACATGCGTGAATTTTTTCGATTGACATAACACATGAAATTCGCGGATTGGCAACTTGGTTGTCTGTGATTATGAGTTGGCGTTACTGCGAGACAGGTGGCTTTAACTAGGTCCCAGTCTAGTATGGAAACTAGGTGTAGGTGATTACATTTACCCCCAGCGGATCCTCCCCTGCGTTGCATTTGCAAACTGATTCGATATATTGGAAGCTAGTGCGAGATTCGACTTAGGCTGCGATTACGCGGGATGCAGCAGGTAATAGGTACGTGCGGCATGCATAAATAATAGTTGTGCTAGCTCGTGAGATGAATGAAACACAGCTGAAGAGGACGTTCCATTTATGCGGAGAAATTATTGTGATTGCGCACGAAAATATTCTAAAGAAAAAAAATATACATCTTTTTTTTCATTGTAAAATTAAATATATTATATCAGAAAAATCGAGAACCTTTAAAATAATTAAGCTAGATTTTTTTATTAACTAAACTTATTTAAGAAAAAATGCAAATGTAAACTTAAATGTAAAATATAATATCAAAAAATATGCATAGGTAAATGATTTGATTTTATATGCGATCAAATACAATATAATTAATTTTAAAATACACATTCGATTAATGTTTAAATAAAAAAAGAATCAAACAAAATGCAGTATTAAAGTAAGATTGCAAAACAATTTTGTTAATGCTTTCAACATATTATCATATTTTCTTTGAGGATGAATAACATTTGATTCGTGAAACCTATTAACTCGGGTAATAAATCGTAATGTGTCTCAAGTATGTAGTGAGTGTTTCCTATATCTATTATTAATTTTTCATTGTCGCTGTCGCTACAATTTCATTTTGTTCTTTCTCGTCTGTTACGTTTTAATTAAGGTCTCGATATTTTATGGATACGTAAACCGACGTACACAGTTTCTCAATTATTTTACTTCCAAGCACGAGCTATTACACTCCCGCGCTTCCAGCTGTTCCATTATTCGAACAAAAAGAAATCTCACCTACACACATATAAAGCGTCATAAAGAAACTTGCTTTTAACTTGCATATCCTTTTATATCAAGATTACAATTGTGAATAAATAATGGATGGCCAAATTCAGGTGAGGTATTCTTTATGAATTCGATCGTGTGGTAACAGACGGTAGGAACTTCGCGGTATGTAGGTGTCCGACTTTCATATATAGTAAATGGAAAATCGATCGATGCATGGATTAATCTGAAATCGGTGAATAATAACGGGGACGACGGAATAATTTATTGTAAGAATGTAGAATTAAGCTTCCACTTCGACGTATATGGATGAGACTGAATGCATCGAGTTCGTAATCAATATTCCGCAATTAATTATTACGTTACCGGGCCATCAGGACGGGTAAGATAATCAATAAGGAATGCATTATAACGTCGGGCGAGTCTTGCAGTGTTCATTAACTTTTTATTCCGGACGTCGCTGCAATTTTCCTCCGATCGCTCCCGCCCGCTCGCGCCTCTTATCCTTTTCATTAAAGCCTTCATTTCGCGTAGTGATGTAAATTATTACATTTTTAATTATCCTGTCTAATAAAATCTTCTTTTTACTCTTTTTTCCCCATTAACGCGAGTATTTTCTCTCGCGAAAGTTGTTCTACGGATTATAAAAACGCAATTCCAGTAGCGACGGTGCCAGCACTATTAATGTTATTTCTGAAAAGAATCTAAATCACGTTTATAAATGATTTTCTGAAAATAAAATAGGACCTTGCTGCGCGGGCGCGCAGTACATTTTCGCCAAACAAATCTTTTGGAAACTTAAATGGATTACTTAATTACATTTAAAAACTGATTAATGTAACGTGTTTTAAAGTTTTAAAATCAATAATTGTTCTTTAAAATACGTAATCATAAGCTGCATTAAAATTCAGATCGCAAATATTAATATAAGCAATACATCACAAGAATATACATTTTTCTGCAATAAAATGTTCGTTATATGTCTTATTTAATGTTCTAATCATATAAATCATTTAATTACAGATTCATATCTTCATACAATGAAATGTTACTTTATATTATATACCTATGCATCCATTAGCCCCATTCTTACTAAATGTATCCATTCTTGATTGAAAAAAATAACGCCATAAATCTCTTTCTATAACATTTTTATTGTAATATGCAGTTATATTGAAAGCTTAACTCATTTCCTTAATTTCTCACGTAACAATGTTTCTATACATATTTTAGAAGCTTATACGAAACATGACAGGAAGAATTCTTTTCTCTCGAATGTTTCCTTTTTTGTTGCTCGGTCGCTGTAGAGCCCAGGACGTTTATCAATCTTTGTAGCAAGTCGCATTGCACAAACGGATGGAATCGCGGTCGAGCATTGACAAGCCTGGGACATCGTACGTTCATACGTTCATTCGTTGTACAAAAGGACACAGAATATCGCAGCAAGCTCATTTTCAAGGATCGTCGACCTCTCTGCAGTCGCGTCGATCATTAATTCTTCACTGTCCGTGTCGCGGTAGTTTTCGTTCGAGATTCTCGCTCTTATTCCGTCGCCCTTTTGATTAAAGTCTTCATATTTTACGAACCTGTCCTGGCCGGAATTGTGATGGCTTTGCGTGTGTACTCGGGCCTCAGGCCGGGGCCGAAACAAATGGAAGGACCGGTGCAAGGAGAGAGGCGGCAGACAAGCGGTATCAATGGTAATGGCCGTCCGAGCGGACTTATTTAGGAACGCATACGAAATTATACGCGCGAGATGCGACCGGACTGCGGTGGATAATAAAGGAAAAAAAAAGGATATCGCGCGGCGTGTGTGGTGGGCCCTGTGTCGCGTTTGACAGATGTCAGGACAAAGTGGAGAATGCGTGGCGGAGGAAGGTAGGAAGGGGTTACCCGCGATATCGGGCTGTGCGTGTTACATTTAGGTGATTGATGAACGCGCTCAATGAGAATCACAGCTGGGTCGCGCACATATCTTCTCGCGCGGTCAAGTCCGCCGAGGTCTAATCCAATGGTTGGCCCTGCAGCATGATGTGTAGACGTCTAGCTGGTGTAAACGGGCCTTACCGATTGGTGGATTGGCTGAAATCGGTGGCCGTGTAATTTAGATAGGTCTAATTGAAGAGCCAAGTGAACCAAGTGACTACACGCTATGTTCGACGAAAGTTAAATTGTTCTCACAGAGACGTTACCCATTTCCTGCTACACTTATACATAAGAATCTAAGTTTAATTTTAATGAAAGACTTAATGGCTTTTATTAAAATCATATAAATGAATTGTTCATATAAAAAAGTTATTTTTTTTTATATAATGTCTTTTATGTAATGTCTTTTTATATAATATTGTTTTTTTCATAATAAAAAATTTAATAATAATTAAAAGACTCACTTTAAAAAAAAAAACTCACATTCATCAATAGTTTAATATTGTTAATATACTATAGAAATTTAATGTCGTTTAGTTTTCCGATTTAATTCGACATTTACGTTTTGAATTCATATCAGCTGCACAATTGAAATGACAGAGATGACCCACGTCAAAAGAATATCCCGTTTTATTACGTCTATGCTTCGAGCGAATTAATGACTAACAATCAGTGTATATAAAAAAAAAAGATGATGGGCAGTACTTTATCCACTGTCACGCACATTGGCTCCACAACTGTCGGATTTTCCTCATGATCGCACTCACAGTGTCCGATCCCCCTGCCGTCTGCATATCCCTGTCATAAACAAACCCCGAAGCGAGAAGATCAATAATGCCCAGGGACATTCTTACGCGCCGCGGTTCCCGGATTGGGATAGTTGTGAGAGATCATAAAGCGATTTGGTGTACTGCTCCGACCCAGTGATTGATCTGTACGCACGATAAACATTGTTCAGCTACGCTATGAAATGACGTATGCGCTCGTATTAATATTGGTGATGGAGGAACATGGCCAGCTGCGCAACCATGACCGACCTCGCCTGGACTCCGCTCGCGCAAATGCCGCGCGATGCCCGTTTGTCTCCGAGGATGGATTCGCAGTTTCAAAATAGTTCAAATAGAGACAACGCGTCTAATCGATCTTTCAGTCGCCTGGCGTGTTCATGGCGTAGCGAACCTGCACGTATTTAATCATTCCTGCTACAAAATTGCGATGCGTCCTCTCACGATTTCATTTTCATGTAAAACAATGTATAATTGATTTAAAGATTAATCCTTTCAATCTCTCTCTCTCTCTCTCTCTCTCTCTCTCTCTCTCTCCGTAAAATGTTATCATCTCTTTTAAAAATTAATCATTTCTCTTCTCCGTTTTATTAGTCAAATCAATATTGGACTAACGTTTTATGTACAAATAATATTATATTGTTTAATAAATAAGAAATATTTATAAGGTAGATTCTTAAAGAATTTAAAAGAAATTAAAATCTTGTCAACAAATGTAATAAAAAATGTATTGTAAAATATATAAATTGTTAATTTTACTATATTTAATAATAATTGCTATTGTATTTTGATTATTGTGGGCTCGAGTTGTTGAGTATTTAGTGAAAGTAGGTATTTGGATCCGGTGTTTCATCCGCATTATTATCTCGCTATTTTAATGCAAGCAACAACACATCGATTGCATGTGTACATACTGTACACGCAGATTCCATATATATTTCGTAGAGGACATACTGTGGTTCATGCGAGCATTATTTTCCGTACGATCGATGAGGGACGGGAAAGAGGAGAGGCAACCGCAGAGTTCGGACGGCAGCTGAAATTTTATTCACGCACAATAATTTGCATTCTGGCTCGTCGGGACAAGAACCCACATTATTAGCAGGTAGAATGAGATTGGCATCGAATTTGGATGTCGAGGAGGGAGACCCAATAACCGAAAGACCGCGAAGAGAGCAAGAGAGAGAGCGAAATCCATGCGGTTTCTTTGCTTCGGATGATTCTATAATTAACTTTTTGTTAGTCAATACTCCTTCCACGTTTCTCGTTTGTTTCAGAAGATATCTGTTATATTCGCGTAAAACATCTTGACAAATTGCAATTTGAATTTTTCAAACAAAATTATCATTACACAAAAAGGAAGTTTTTGCTGAAGAATCTAAAAAATTTAGCCAAATATCAATCTGAAAATAATTTTGTTGCATTATCAAAATAATTATAATAAAAAACAAACTAAATTTGGGCTAATAAGAGTCAGTGGAGGTGCGTAATAAAATTTTACAAATAAATTTGTTAATCCACGAAGTGTTGGTGTCATCTTTATTTCAAATCTTGAGAAATCTTGAACGTTTCGATTCTCTTTGGAATCTTCATCAGTAATCTTTTTAATCCATAATTGATTTTCGCAAAATAATTATATTGGACACTCAAATTGGTTATTGGAATGTCAACATTTTTTGCAGCATGCACAAGATTTGTAATTTTATTTTAATAATCCAACAGAATTATTTTCAAATCTCTAACAAAATTTTTAGATGCTTCGTTCTGAAATTCACAATATTATTCTTTGTGCTTGTGTTTTTATTTTTCTTAACTTGAAATTCTCACTTATAAGTATCTGAAGTGCGTGCTCATTTATACGACAACTCAACTCACGTACAATTCAAGGACAGATGGCCGTTTAACCTTTAAGTAGATGGTTACAGTACTCTAATTATCTTAAAAATTTTGTTCTGGAAAATGGAAAATAAAAAGAATTGTCCTGTGGAAGTCTTAAAGTTCATTATTTTTACATTTCTCTATCCCAAAAAAATATAAATAACATAAATTTAATTCTATACAAACTATTAAAAAAAAATATAACTGTTAAAACGAAATTTGTATGAGATGTTCTAAGCTCGTTTATCTACTTAATGATTAAACGTACACTAATTAGCCATATTTAAACTTTTTTTCTCAAAACCTACTGTTAAAGATAATAAAATTAAGAATCTTTATTTTAAACTGCATACGTGAGAACAAAATCAATACTATAAAAATTAAAATGCCTATAACAATCAAAGAGCTTTATTGTTTAAATATTTCAATCTTGAATTATTATATATATCATACATGTATTTGCATACATATCATATTACAGTTTCTCGAACTGCGTGCCGAATTGTTTTTCCAGACTATAAACACAATTAAACTACACTAGTAATCGTGAATTACATTGACAAGCAATTTTAATAATTGATGCTACAATCAGGCATCATAAAAATGTTAATATATGAAAAAACTGTTAATAAATTTATTGCGAAAAATATTACCTTAGATAAATATTGTTCCAATGATCTAAATGCTTAGGACGATCGTACGAAATACAGAGAGATCCGGATTCGACTCTCAGCCAAAGTATTTTTTCTACAATAAATTTATTTAACAGTTTTTCAACATATTAACATCTTTATATGATCCCTGATTGTAGCATCAAATTATTAAGATTGCTTGTCAATTTAATTCGCGATTACTAGAGTAATTTAATTGCTGCAGTTTCGTGTTATAGGGGTTGTAATAATTATGATGTGAGCTTAATCATAAATTTATTTCTTTAAAAAATGACTAAGTTGCTATATTCTTAAATTCATGATGC
>Ga0157364_1002959_pt1 | contig 16250 bp, 7 predicted proteins | sample AttsexASBM2_FD_111476 | JGI IMG/M metagenome (GOLD analysis project Ga0157364, IMG submission 111476) | Fungus gardens microbial communities from leaf cutter ant in Ribeirão Preto, State of São Paulo, Brazil - Atta sexdens ASBM2 | ecosystem: Host-associated > Fungi > Mycelium > Unclassified ...
GATACACCGTATATATGATAGGGTTACAACAATAGCTGCGCCTACATTCCTTTCATTATATCGTACCGCGGCATTATGTCGTCGACTGCCTCGCCATGGGAACAATGACGCATAACTCGAATGATAAATCCGTCGATGGCGGTGTCGCGCTGATGACTTATGCGAAGTCGAAGCTCCCGGTGACAAACAATGTTCGCATATACACAACAATAAATATCGATACGCGGTTTGGCATTTGCCAGGAGTTATCAGCCTCTTGTAATAAATAAATGTAGGCTTGGGGCGATGTTTGAAATATCGACACTGCTAATGAATTTCCATTATGCTTCAGGCTTAACATCGATTTTACACGCATAATGAATAATTCGCGATGAATCACATATAAAAAAATAATTAAACTGCATTAATTTGAAAAAAAAATTGTGCGCTTTTATTTTTCTCGAAACTATCCGCGAAAATTATTTGCTTCAAATAGAAAAGATTTCGATTTGATCTTTATAAATATAAACGTTCTTCGATATATAAATACACATAAAATTGAATATAACATAGAATAAAAAATACACGAATAAATGGTACATATTTTATCTCAGCTATTGCAATAGATAAGTATGAAGACTGCTACGAGAAGTTCCTGAAAGTATCGGCAACGTCGCTTCGCGAGTACATCATTCGGGAGGTTCGCAAAACTCGGCGTAAATGTACATCATCGACCTCCGACCGGCGTCTTGTCGATCAATAAAGCATTTCGATTTTTTCCTCCCATGGAGGTACGATACGCGTATTTTCAACGATTGGCCGAACATGCAACGCTCGCATCCATGCACGTAACTCCAGCAGTAAACGCATAACTTCCGGTAAGTTTGCTCGTAGGACGTGTGATTCGTAGCCCAGGTAAACATGAGTTATTCCGGCTATCGGAGTGAGCCTGCATTAGCGTTTCCGCATAGCCCGCGTAAATATTCCTCTCTTGCACGCCACTTGCATTTTTTCTTCCTTTTTTCCCTCCTTCTCAAGAGCATCCGTTACTCACGCAGAAATTCGCATTACCGATAAAAACCGGACAAAGTCGAGTATTCATACTTGCGATTCATGTAAGAATGTTCATAAGAATTTACGGTCCAAGGGAGGCTCAAAGAATGGAGGATTGAACTACCAAGAGATAATATATCCGCCCAGAGAGTATATTTTATCGTAGTGTTCTAAAATCATCTCGATAAACAAAGATCTGAGATACGGAACTCGACTATCAAACACTCCATCAAATCGAGTCACAAAGATGATGCCGTATTTTTTTCATTTTTCCGGAGAACACAGAAGACTTCCCGTCGTTCGCAAATGGAGAAGGGTGAGCCCTACGAAACTCGAGACGCCGTTAATGGAAAGGCAAAGTATGACCGTGCTTCCTAGGGACTCAGTCGAAACTGAACAAACTCAGACGCAGTCAAAATTATCACAATTCTCTTCCGGCGGCCGGCGTCTCCTTCATCCACTTCTCTGCATTTATTTCTGGTATTCGCGTATTTCATATAATAATTTTAAACAGTCATCAATTTTACACATCATCCCCTATTTCTATAACGGAATATTGAATGTTCTAGATACGAGGAATACTCATCCGCCAACTTTGTACTTCGCGTTGACGTGTTGATAACTTCGACATCTCTTCCTTTCCGCTTCGTCAGCTAATCATGTGGGAATAATATGATATTCTTTGAGTCGACATGAAACGTTAATTAATAAACCCACGTATCTATAAATTGGTAAATGTATAAATAAAATAGCTACCTATCCTTTTTTAATTATTTCCGCCGATTTCTTTATAGGATATGATTTTCCTTTTTTATACAAAAATCTTTAAAGTTTCTCGTTTGCGCGTGTATTTGTTTCTCCGGTTTTTCTGGTAATATTTCTCGTGTCTATTACTCCCGGAGGCCAGGAATGCCAGACGTATCGCAGCACAAAAACGGTACTCTTGTATCCTCGCGGGCCATATAAATATTAATACTAAAAAGATAACACATCCGCGCATAACTTATCACATCGAGTGATAAGCCGATCTAATGAAAAAAGTATTTTTTTACGAGTCTCACACATATCATAAAAGAAATTGTAATATCGACTCTCTTAATTAGTCAAAATATTCAGAGATATTTTAAGAAATTAAATTATCTTGCTATTAAATCTCAAATAATATCTAAAAATTAATAAGATTTAATTTACATTTTTTATTTAATGTATAATTAAATAAATAATATCATTATTAACATAAAAATGAGTTTATCTTGTTATTATTTTTTGTATGTACATATCTAAAAATTAATAAGATTGAATTCACATTTTTTCGAAAGTGTGACAAATAATAATATATCACAATTTCATTGATTTAAGAAAGATGCGCTTAAACTTTGTGTCCATGAATTCTTTTAAAGGCAAGAACCGCGAATATTTTTCGACCAAAAATCGAAAGAATGCGGAGATGATCCGAGTGGCATTTCACGAAGAAAATATTAATAAATATAAATCTTTTGCATCTTGGAAGTATATGGGCAACGATGTATCGATCAAAGCTAGAAAGTTCGCGCGACATCCTGAATATTACCACAAAATCTCAGAGCTCGTAATACAGACGTTTTGAAATGATCCCCAGACTGCCTCTTATATGTGTCGTTTCCTGCTGACGTCCAAAAGAGGCCAATCGTACCTCTTTAAAAATATCGCATTGTATCTTGTTACGGATCGTAACAGGGTGATATTTATATGAGTGTTTCATGTAATGAGATCGCGTTTGCTAATCCAATATCGTTGTTTCGGTACTATCTGCGCATTCGTATGGAAATTTTATATCCCGTAACATGTCCGCTTTACTGTTGCTTGATGTTTCAATTTGCATTCCAAATATGGCGATCAAGATAATACGAAAATTTAATAATTGATTACAAGCACAAAATATCAATTTCTTCGTGTATTTGCAAGCAATAACCAATGAAGATAGTTTTGCTTTTAAAAAATTTCCAGCTTGCCATGATGCAGATGTCCAGGAAAATTTAATCCGTTCGTAATTCCTTTGACTTCTTCTCCGCGTATCTCTCCCGACAGAGTTACGAGTTTGCTGTAACACGACTACACCCTCGACGCTACCGGAAAGATGTTCGTACAGCAAGGTATCCATGTTGCTGCCGCCTTGCGTTGTGTGTTAGAAACCATTGAATTAGTCGAGACGTTGGAAGCCGCGGTTGGAACACTTCATTTTTTTAACCAGGTCGCGTCCTGCAGGACGTTTTCTGTTTTCTGGGTAATTCGTTGCTTACATGACGCGAGGAATGGTTGTCGTGACGATGGCGACGACAACGAGAATGGCAATGACAACGACGATGCCGACGACAACGGCGGCGACAACGAAGAGAAGAAAATAATTCAATCCTATGTGTCGTAAAGAATATGAAGGCTGATCAAAAGGCCATTGTGCATTCCGCAATCAGTATCCCTCGGGATAAATCTTGCTAATTCAGTAGCACACCCCGATGAAAAAGAAATAATTCACTTGTCATTATAATTTTAACGCAAACATTTCATATATTCGTGTAGTGTAAATGCAGAAAAGTGCCTTGTCTTTGTATTTCGATTATTAATAGTAATACAAAAAAATGTAAACACATCTTTTGATCTATATAAATAGTAGAATAATAAAAAATTTAGAAAAAACTAAAGAACATCCATTAAAATAATTGTAAGAAAAAATCGGTCCATTAAATAAAAAAATTAAATTTTCTTTTAAATTATAGGAAAACTCTCAATATAATAAAACAATAAAGTGTACAAGGAATCAAAATTTTATATAAAATTCCAATGCAATTTTCTTTACGCAACAAAAATATTCAAAAGTAAAACTATAGATTCTCGCAAGTTCAAAGCACCGATGAAGACATTAAAAACATGGCGTGATCACGGACCAAGAGAGTTCATGATGAGAGGAACTCATGAAACATGCGCGCGTACTTCTTTTTCACTCATCGTATATATCGTGAATATACGCGGGATTTCCATGCCCTCCTCGCTCCCTTCCGTCTCGCTCGTCCGGAAAGAACCCGAGCCCCTTAACGCCCGCAGCGAACCTTCCGTCGTCGTGTACCTACATAATTTATGAGGATCAAAAAACGCGAAAAAGTTAATCAGCCGACCACGCCATCGCCTGCCGCCGCAGTCCCTCCATCTTTCAGCTTCCAGTCTCGTCTACATACACCTGCTCCACACCACGTTCGTCCCCTTCTTTACCTCTTCCGTCTCATCGTCGTCCTTTGCGAGAGTTTGCCCTCGGCCCTTTCGCCGGGGTCTTCTTCGTTCCTTGGGAGCTTTGTCCCGGCTCTTCCCTGAAGTTCGCATTAATTTCTACCTCGTTTGTGGCGTCCGCAACCTCTTCCGCGACGCCCCCTCTCTATCTCTTTCTCTTTTCGATTTTTTCTTGTCCATGGACGTCATCGTCCTGTTGCGACTTTATAATGTCTTGGCAAGAGGTTCGCATAAATCCAGACGTCGTCTCGCTTACAGCTCTTCTTCCAACACGGATGTTTTTTAATATATTCTGTTTATTCTTTGCAACGATCTCTATTTACGCTTCTCTTCGCGCCGTGATTTATGCATTTCTGTCGTTTATCATCTATTAGTAAAAGTAGAGAAATTTCCATTTAGTTTCACCACTACATAATATCACGTTCTTTTAATTTGAAAAAAATGCGACTTATCATTATTTTATACAGTATAAAAATATTACAAAATATTACAAAATAAAATGATATAAAATAAAATGGTATAAAAACTATATGTTTAATATAATATGTAATTTGTATTTTATCTTGTACTCAATATTTGACTTCATCTTTACGGTGTTCTTCACCAGATTTATTTACAGTGTTATGTTAAATTCCAAATAAAAGTACAGAAAATTCCAAGTTCTTTTAGTTCGAACAAGTTCGACTTATAATAATTTTATATAATATAAAAATATTGTACAAAAAATAATAGTAATATAAGATAATACAAATACATCTAATATAATGTATTCGACTTAAATTTTAACTACTCAATATTCGGCTCTATCTCCGTGGTGTTCTCCATCAAGATTTACCTACAGTGCCAAGTTAAATTCCTTATTAGCGCCCGGAATTTCTCCCGCGTTCTTATTTATTGCTCGAGCGCCCGAACGTCTAATTAAAAAGATAGAGGAGGTGCGGCAGGGAACGATAAAGTGGGAAAGAGCAACCGGTCTCCTGTCGAGAGATTAGAATTTACAGCGTTCTAATCGGGACCACCTAACTCACGAAGGTCAATGAATGGAATAATTTATAAAAGTCAAAGAGGACCAATATGTATTCTTGCTTCTGAGATGTTTTTGCATTTTGTCCACCGTCATGAAATGTGTTCCTCGATGGATTAAAAATTACTATTATTATCACTGCAATTCTTATCAAATCGAAATTCTAATAAAAATTTATATTTGCTATTATAATCATCTATTACAATCTTGTTTTGTTCAGTTTCCGCCACGTATCATTTATTTTATTATATATTTCTACCATCAAAAATTTTATAAGTTATATATTTTTTTCTGATTTCTTCAGTTGCAAGATCTCTCGATTACTTATATTAAATTTGAGGAATTTTTTTGTGATAATATTTCGACATAATCGATTAGACGTATTACTAACAATATCAGCTATCAGTTTAACTTTTTGTAAGACTACATATAAAAAGCGTTTGTATGGTTGTACAAAATTTGCATACTGACAAAAAATTGGGCTGACTTTAATATTGTTTACATTAATTATCAATAACGACAACAACGGATTGTGATATCGCCTCTAGATTTTGTTTTTCTCTACTTATTGCAGAGAATAATAAATTATGGATTAATTTTTACAAAAGCGAGTATTTTATACGATCCTTATTATTCATTAAGAATTGAAAAAAAAATTTAGTTTATTAACATTAAAAATGACTCGATTGCGATAGAAAAGTATGTTTTAGATAACGACTTATTATTTATAAAAATTTAGTATTAAATATCCAGCTTGGTTCATAACTCTCTTGTTTTCAATGTTTTTTTTTTAATATTGTTATTTTTTAATTTTGCTATGTACATGTAATTTTTCATGTTTGGTGAAATAAAATATGAAATTTCCAGAAAACACGTCTGAAACGTGCGTTTTTCTCGACGACAAACAAGCGCTCTACAGTGAGAATATCGCTTTCTAGAGGGCAGTAGCTCCTGGTAGCAAAGCGGTATGCTGTTTTAGTATTTCTCCTGAGAAGAAATTTTTATGAAGAAATATTTAGAATCACTATGGCATCCTTTGCAAAATTGCCGTTGGTTTATTCGCAAATAAATTCGCGTTTACCACGAGGCAACCGCCTCGAATAGGTCGAATAGAAATTTCACCCGAGATTACTGTTCACCATTCACATTAGGAAACTTCCTCAAGACGTAGCCGCGGGCTATGACAAGCAGCGTTAGAACGAAGCGAAGAACAATTTGCATAGATGCTAATTATGCGAATGTCTACTTGCGGCAGCTTAGAAATTACTTTACGACAACGTACTCTGGTATCGACAATAATTTTCGGGGTAATGAGTTTTCGCAAATTTTCATTCGTACTCTTAATAAAATGAGCTCGAAGAACTGCAAGCTAAATTTAAATTTGTCTTACTTTGGATAACACCATGCATGTCAGAAAAAATGAGAACTGCAAACATTTAAGAAAAACGTTAAATAAAGTTGATTATTTATCAATCGCAGAAATTTTTTACTCAAAAGAGAAACTCGAGTTATGTGGCTTTAAATTATAATAATTAACATTTACGTATTAAAAAAAATTATAATTTTTAACAAAAAAATAAAGCTCTTGTCATTACAAATCTCTCATCGCACGCAGAAGCAATGTGTTGCATAGGTTTTGTTTTTTAATTTAAAATTATAATTTATATTGATAATATATATTGATAATATATATTGATATTTAAATATAATTATTGCAATTTAAAACCAAATAATCAGCAAATAAAGATTTCTACAATTAATTAAAAATAGGTTTTGTTTAACTTTTCCTTCAGATATTTGTACTTGTCCCTTATATCAAAATATATAATGTATTTATCTTAAACAGCTGTGTACTTTCTATGATTGTGTGTTATAGTGTGTCACTAAGCCTATCTTGGACTATCGCTGAATATAAAAAATAAGTTATTACTCTGTATTGCATCGTTGGCATTTACTCCGCGTTTGTAATTTTCCCATTCTCCTTTACATGAAATGCTGCGCGTTAACCGAGATGTTTTTCTATTGTACCAATTTATATAAATCCGAATTTAAAAAATTATATACGATCGAACAAGCTTCTATTTAGCTTCCAAAGCGCGAGGAAATTTTAAAGAACTCAAAATTTCTTTACAAATACTCAGTTTGATTCCGTGAACAGCTAAAGGATCAACCGCCGCGTCCATTAAGCTTCCATTACACTCCGAGAAAGAAGTAGAAACGAGCCCCTATTTTTACGCCATAAGCCATCTCTCTGGGCGGTAATCGGTAGGTAGAAATCGTGTCTCCGAGGACATGCCGCGGTAGAGGAAGAGAGGAGGACATGGACGAGGAGAAACGGCAGAGCCAATTACTTCCGCTCAGTTACACTCAGCGTAATCTCCGTTAAACTGTTTGTCGAATCATATTGAATTACCCGGCTTGGGGCGCCGGTCCTTTGTACCGCGGGCCCGAGGGATCCTACGTGAGATTAGATTAATTCGCTTGATTTTATTAGGACGTTTCCACAGCGGCACGGCGCGATGGTACACGAAGGTTCTTCGTCTCTTCTCTTTTACCACCCCTTTCACGAGACTTTCCTGTCCTGATGGGGCCCCCCGAAGAACGCGATGAGCCAGGTGCGGCCGTTCTTTATCTTAAGGACTCGCAGTGACAGCGGAGTGCGGAGGCGACATCCTCCTCGGGAAATCTCATTTCCAACGTAGCGGCGTAGAGCCGGTCCTCGGCCGCTTTTTACCCCTCCTCGAGAAATTAGTACCGCTTTACGGTTCCTTGCGCACACGCGGTCCACCCTCCGGGATCCCGCGCATTGAATGCGCGATATGGGAGCGGCGTATCCATGCAGGTAAACCAAAAAGGTAGACCTAGCCGGAAAGCCTCACCCGAGGGAACGGTCTCTTCATCCCGTTTATCCGACGACAATGCACAATGCACGTCTCCTCCCCTCGTCTTCCCGTACGCTGCTCGAAGTTGAAGCCAGCTCCAAAAAATTCGGTCTGTGACGAATAATTTTTACGCTAATTTCGAGTCGCCAGATGTCACCGAGGGAAAGAGAGCGAATGAGGAGTGAAGAAGCATAGTTGCGATCGCAGTAGGTTTGAATTGAAGAATGATTCGTTGGAAATCGAGAAGGTTGTACCCGTTAAAAAACATGATTCGAGAATGTGAGAATAAATGAGAAAAATATGTTCATTTCATGAATGTTAGCAAACGAATGATTACTCGAGTATAATTGGGCACAAAATTGTCGCCAAAGATTAAATCGTACATAAAATAATCGAGTAATTGCTTCGCGCATATACAAGTACGTTACAAATTATCAATTATGCACGATAGTTATGACTACATTTTCTCGCTTATCTCTTATTTTCAATTTTATTAGTCATTCTTGTTATTGCCTCTAATTTTCCAGAAATACTATTATTAGTTAACTGTGTAATCGATTGCAATTCGCTTGAATTATGGCAATGCTCGGAGCATTCAGTAACTCGTTTCGGATATAGGTCGTTCAAATAGAGAAACGCACGCCGTGTGCTCGGCCAATGTGAATAATTAAATAAGTAATAGGTTGAAATTCCACGTAGGTCACAATAATACATATATTATCATGGATAGGCCGAAAAGCAATTACGTGTGTCCGCGGGATGTTTGTAACTGCATATATTTTAACTATTTGCACAGACATTCTGGGAATTAAATAAATCGCTAAAACTGACTGGCACTATACGATATATACAAAAAGCCCTTTCTGTACGCGATTGTAGTGCGATTGAAACTACATTCTGACCCTCGGATATATTTGCGATTTCAATTTCGGCAAGATAAAAGAGAAATTGTCAACGGGCTAAACGTGAAATAAATTTGTTGATCGCTATATTGTATTTTCATATACATGTATTTTCCTCTCCCAATTGGCCAACTTCACTTTATTTTATCCGACCTTATTCCGTCAAACAAACTCTGTTTCGCAAAGCTGAAATATTAAATTCTATTTTCTGTATAAAATCCACAACTATTTATATACACTGTATTATCATAAATACGTCGAAACTCTGATGTTTCAATTAAAATCTAAATTATTCGGTTATTGCATGGTCGCCCTCAAATAATACAATTGCACGTGCTCCTGTATCATTACTTTCAAAATTCTTTGCTGTGCAATTACGAATTATAATTAATAACATTCAAAACAACGATAAGAGATTCTATTTCTAATAAAAGAAATAAATAAATTGATGAAACCAAGACAATTTATATCTTGATCTCCTTTTGTACTGGACCAAAAATGTCTTATTTCTTATATTATCGGATATTAATATATTCTTGATAATTAGTTTTTAAGATTAATTAAATTTAGTTATTAAAATTCATTAAGAACCGTCATTAGAGATATTCACTATATTTAATTATCTCATTCCTGATACTAAAAACACACTGTTGTAATTAAATATATATCCGTAAGAAAATATAATACAAAAATAATTCTTATTAAAAAAAGTTAAATATTAACAATAGAAATTTTTATACAAATAAAAATATCCCTTAATTTATCATAGTGTAAAACTTTGTATGCATCGCATGTACCTACACACAGCTTATTTTAATGATTTCGATCAAATTAATCGTCCTGCATTAGGATTCGGATAACATTTGTCACTTCCACTTTCTGGATTTATATGATATCTTTCTCTTGCGATTGGATCTCAATGTCGCAAGTTGAAAAACCCACAGAGACCTTCGTTGCCATTTCAATCTCGATTGCATCCTAGTGATTGCCTGACTTGGCGATTTTTGTCGAAAAAAGAATCGTGTTATTTTCCACCAGACATCGCAAGAAAGTGAATCAAAGGAATTGCCTGTTTGACTAGATTTTGGTTACACCTTATCTCTCTCTCTCTCTCTCTCCATTTCATTCAATGCTTTCTAGTGTATGAATCAATGATGTGTTTTAATTTTATTTAATATAAATTAAAATAAAACAATTAAAAAAAACAATTTAAAAAAACCCAAAATTTTTATTATTATTTTGTAATCTACTCAGTAGATTTCTTCAGATGTACTCAGAATTTATAAAACGCATTAATCTATGGAGAAAATTCATAATTAACTTTTATTCGCGTGATCTTTAAACAATTATGCTAATATAATTATATTACATGAAAACTATTTTATTAAACACACGCACAAATAAAGTTAGTATTTAAAAAATTTGAAAATTTCCATTTCAAATTTCAAATCTTTAAATTTACATCTATATTTTATCGTCAGTTCAGCTTCTATATATATATTAAATGTTACTATTCTAAATCTAAAAAAATCTTGATCATCGAAATAATTACTAATCGCTTTTGATAGGTTTTTTTCTCGGTCGTAATTATTGCAAGTGCAATGAGTGAAATAAGGGGAATAGGGGAACTTTATTCACTCGTCGAATGAATACAATCGAGGAAAATTCTAGAAGGGGAGAAAGTCGTTGCAAGTTAGATGTTAATGAGGATAGAGTACTTGTATGTTCATACGTGTGCATATGCATTCACTTATGTACTTACGAGGACTAACTGCGAGTATTTCAAACCAGACTAGTTGAGCTGCGCACCAAGTGGTTGGGATACGTATGTGATCCGACTAGTTGCAGACATTCAGCAGACCGTGTGGCACTCCATGTAAAATTTACACCGCTACGTCTGCGCTAACTTTCCAATAACAATCGATAAGGACTGTCAATTATGTGTAATAATAATTCGCAACATTGTAGTCATCTTTATTTCTTTCGATTTTTTTTCGATTTTTAAGATTTGTAATTAAAAAAATATATATTTTTATTATATCTTGATTTTTTTTAAGATATTACAGTTTTATAATTTCTCTTTTTCTAGAATCAAAACAAGAAATGTTCGGAAAAAATTTAATATGTTATTAAGTAATTTGTTTTTTAATTTTAATTTTAAATTTTAATTACTTTATGTTATATGCAAAAAAAGCTAATATAGATTGTTTCTTGTTAATTAGTCGGATATTATTTAAATTTGTTTCTTATGTACAGTTTTGCATCATATGACAAACACGTGTATGTCTTTGTAAATAAAAGTGTTATAATAAATTATACATCACTATATAAAAATCCTCAGACTTGCCAATCATTACTTCATTAGTTAGATAAACTGTTTCATACGTCGACAATTTGCAATAATCGTGATTCGATAGCAATTCATCACCTTGGAGCATCCTGCTGGACAAACAAAGTCGAGCGAACGGGATGTTCTCTTCGTCGGGTGTTTGTTAGTCAAAAAGTTCTCATGGAAATACTCGGCGTTACTCGGCACTAAACGAAAATGGGAACGTGGAGAAGAAGGAGGTAGGGAAAAGGCGCCGATAATAAAGGCCGCTTTTTGGTTCGATCAAAAACTTTTTTCATCTCACCGGCACCTCCGATCGCGCGCGAGCCCTCTGCACCTCTTCTCCCTCTCTCACCCACCTGATTCCTGCACAACTCCGTTCGCGATCGTACTTGAAACGAGGAACTCATTATTCGAGAGCTTTGGCTGACGTAAGTGTTGACAGATAAGTGAAAGAGGCGCCAGCGCGGCCGCCAGTAAACGGAATCAATGGTGAAAGGAAAACGCTGAACTCCCGCGGCGTTTTAATCAATCTCCTTCTCGTTCCCTCTTTCCTTCTTCATCTCTCTCCTTCTTCCTCCTCTGGTTTTCCTATCTATTGCCTCTCACGTCTTTCGGAGCCACGTTTTCGTAGCTCGATGCCTGGCTTCCGTTTCCTTTTCTGCTCGTAGGTGAAGTCCCTTTCACTTCTCTCACCCTTTCGTATTTATCCTGCAGACAGGGGGGGGGGGTAGACTCGGTATCTCTCTGAGAACACCGCTACCGTAGTTTGTATAGTTTCATTGAACTTGATGCGGCGGGACAGGGAGTAGAACAGACGGCTGAGAAGGGTGCACGAGAGGGTAAAGTAGGATCAGTCTCGTTGCGAGGGTGGCGCGGACATTTTGCATGGGCTACAGTTAATCAGCTTCGAGCAGTGACGAAGCTCATTGGAGAGTCGCACTACGCAGCAGAAGACTGTGTTTTACTGATTTGTTCTAGCATTTAATTCAAGGGTCGCAATAAAATTTTGATCGTTAAGAGAAATTTCAATCATATTGCACACAAATTTTATGACATTACAACATTCTATCGCTTGTAACATACAAACTGTCAATATATTTATAAAGTACACAATTTGTAAAGTTTAAGATGTAATACTTTTTTCTTTTTCAATAAATAAGTAAACGGTGTCACATTTCAGAGTTCAAGTTTGCAGCTCGCGCGTATCTCTTAAGAATTTGAAAACAATTTTATCCACATTTAAATTTTTTATTGCTTCATACATATATAAGACATATTTCTTTTTGAAGTAACAAATGGTTTACGACAAAACCCTTTATTAATTTATATAATCGAAAAGGAAAGCTTGTTCGCGCGATATGCACCAGTCAATCATTCAGTCAAGTCACTGAGTCATGGAGCGACCGATGTGGAAGTTGCGGCAGGGTTGGGGCATTCACAATCAAATATTCAACAGACGCTGAGCTGCAAAGTGCCAGAAACTCGTCCCGAGCCCGCCGCCAACCCGACGGCGCGGGGCGGCTTCCTCCCTCGGGACATCGCCCGAGAGAGCCGAAAATCCGACAAGCCTTACCGTCGGCTCAACGCGCGACGTCCGTCGGGAAACAAATCTGGGAACTTGCCTCCCGTTCGAACCACCCTCCTCACAGCGTCAGTATTTGGTTCCTGATCTGTGCTTTCGATATTTAAACGTAATCGTACGTGAGAAGGGATGACCAAGGGTGGATTCGGAGCAATCTATTGCTCGCGAATTCAATTATCGGAACTGGCCACGGGAAGATGGGTTCACGCGAAATATTTCATCGCCAGAATATCGAGATCGATGTTTTAGTAAGAAATTTTTTTTATTTTCTTGCATCATATATAATATATGTCTTACAGTATCTTTTTGTATGTCTTGTATTAATAGAAGATAGTTTATCATTGTGTTTTATAATACCAAGGTATTATTGATTTTGATTTCGTATTTTAGTTTCTCAATTAAGATAATTGTGATATTGAAGACAAAATCGATAGCTTCATTTTTAAAAATAATTTACAATATCAAGCGGATTATCTCATAATTAAAATTTTTTTGGACTGAATAATTAGTTTTTAACATGATCTTTCATCAACGTCAACATTGTTATTTGAGGAAAAATCCCATGTCGCTTCGGGAAGAAGAGAACGTTTTTAATTAAATACTGCATAAGGAGCTTGAGATGCACCGTGGATTTTAGTGACGCTTCAAAACGACGTAAAGTTTGCGGCGAGCGTTTTAATTAATTTTTGTGAACTTCGATGACTCACTTTCAGTTGGCACGGATATTTCCATCTAAAGATTCGATGTATCTCAGAAATGTGAAGCAAGCATGATTACATTAAGTGTAACATATGTGTGGCTTCTCACTGCCAAAGAGAGAACAATAGAATTTACAGTAGAAGAAAACAAGATATATTATTTCCGACGAGTGGATGTGCACTCGTCATATAATAATAGCTACGTTTTCCGATCAATTAGGAATAGGTCGCAAATGCCAAAAAGCAAATGTAGTTGCCAATATTCATATTAAATTAGCTGCCAATTGCTGTTAACCAGAGATTAAACGAGTTAAAAGTCCAAGATGCCGACGTGCTGTATAAAAAAATTTATAAAGTCGCACAGAAAGTGCTATATAAGAAAAAAATTAAATTTTTAGATTCCCTAAAAAGAAATTGACATTCGTCGACGAAAATTCATCAGAAATTAAAAATTGACATTTTTCACGATTTATGATCAACTTTTGATTTATTGCTCTCTATGTATTCTACTGCTGCTATTATATACAATGCTATAATACACCTTGTTTTCTTTCTTCATAACGTAACTTATACGAGAATGCGAGGGACCGAGAGAAAGTTAAACGAAAGGGAGAGTTATCACCAGGATTGTAAAGATTAGGGTTGATGGACAGAGGCAATTGCTGCCATAAATCCTGGAGGAAATTCGTTGCATGAAAGTTCGTTGCATGAAAACAAATTCGAAAATGCAAGCCACTAATTTTGGTTTTTCGCAGTCTTAATTAAATGCTAGTCTAAACGATTTTAATTAAGCAGCCTTAAGGGTTTGCTATTTTTTTTATTCATCCGCATCACCGCGAAAGCAATGCCGCACAATTTGCCATTTTGCGTGGTGCTTAATTAATTTTTTGTTGACTGGCGATGTTTCAAAAGAGTGCAAGAATAAGCGTATATCCTTCCGCACATGCGATATACTTAAGCGGGAAAAAGGGAAATGCGAGTGAAACGGTTGAGTCTCATGGATTAATCCATCTCGTTAATGAGATTTTTTGAGTGAGAGAATTAGTGTGCAAAATATGTCATGATTTGAACAATTATACCTGCTATATTAAAACTCGGGATAGAAAAACTCGGGGGGAAAAACTCAAAAATATTAATGTTTTAATATAATTATGGAAATTAATTGTAGACCGAGTAAATCCTAAAAACTCTTTAGGCGTAAGAAAAATTGAATTAGTTGCAGCTCCCTAAGCTCAGAAATATTCAAAAAATTTAAAAAGAGTTGAGAATTTGAAAACTCAGTCCAATTACACAAACACGAAGGAGAAACAGTAAGGATTTCTACGACATTACATTTGCCAATACATTATGTGTGTATTAGATATGCTCGAATGAAGTAGAGGATGGGAAGTGAAACTGGAAGGAGAATTATCGTATTCAGGTTGTAGAGATTAGCTCACACAGTCTCGATGGGCAGAGAGACGGACTCCGCTTTAAATCTTACATGAGGGACGTAATGTCAGGGAAATTCAGAGATGTGATCCATTAGCAACAACGGCAGCAAAGCAGAGAGGACGGAGGAGAAGAGCGCGTGTTCTCCCACGAGAAATAACCGTAATCGCTTTTCTCCCTCTGCATTCTCTTCTATCCTTCTACCGAATGCGAAGAGCGGGAGAGGATGTATACCTACGTGCATCCATATGTGTCATACATTTCCCCGGATTTTCAAGAGCGCGTCTTCGTCGTACTTGTACGTAGAGTGTTGTAAAAATGCGTGTAAGAGATTCTAAGCTAGTTTCGTGCCTGAGAATATTCAATCAGTCGTATCGAATTTTTATAAAATACGCTCCAAAAACAATCTGATAAAAGAGGCTAAATATTGTTTAAAAAAACTGTCTGAAAATAAAGCTAACAAACTTATTTTGATTTATTATATAAAATGTTTTAATCATCTAAGTTACAATTTAAGGTAATTAGATTTCTTATAGATAAGTAATTTTTTTATTTATTATTACACGATACATGTCTTTACTTATATATATATATATTTTTTTTTTTATTGAAATATCGGTTTTAAACACAAATGTTCTAACAATGATGCACCTGTTTTCACGTGTGTCGAGGTAGAACTATCTCTTCCCCCCCCCCTCCTATCGCCACCCCATCCTCTTTCTCTCTCAAGACACTCTTTGGCCTCTTCGCGCATTTTCATTCTTTGTGAGTACCAAAAGCCGCGTTCCAAAATAACGAAGGCGGAAGAAAAAGAGGGGGGCAAGAGCTACGAGGCGAAAGAAAGCTTAAGAGTAAAGGGGGGGGAGAGGAGGGGGCCCACGGGGATGAAAATAGCGAGGCGGAGAAGAAGAGAGAAAGAGAGGGAGACGTTCCGCTTTATGAACGATCGGAATTTAAATTGCTTTTCCTCCTCCCGCTGAGGGAAAGGAGGAAGGGCGAAGTTTTCGTTCCTCCTTATAAATCCCAATACTCTTTGGTATCGGCTGTAGGGCGAGAGAGAGGACGAAGACAGCGCGACGGAAAGGAGAGAATAAAAGTAGGAGAGGAGA
>Ga0157364_1002960_pt1 | contig 16249 bp, 13 predicted proteins | sample AttsexASBM2_FD_111476 | JGI IMG/M metagenome (GOLD analysis project Ga0157364, IMG submission 111476) | Fungus gardens microbial communities from leaf cutter ant in Ribeirão Preto, State of São Paulo, Brazil - Atta sexdens ASBM2 | ecosystem: Host-associated > Fungi > Mycelium > Unclassified ...
TATTTTGTTTTTTTTTTTTTTTTTTGTGTGTTTGTTTTTGTTTTTGTGTGGGTGTGGGTTTGGGGGTGTTTGTGGGTGTGTTGGGGTGGGGGTGTGGGGGGGGGGGTGTGTGTGTGGGTGTGGGTGTGTGATCTTATCTTTGTAAATTATTATTATTTTAGAATTATTATTATTGTTTTCCCACGTGTTGAATATTTTATGTTAAATTGATATTTTAAACATTTTTTAGGCTAAAATAATTTATGAGTAAATGAATAAATAACAAAATTAATATATTTTAAAACGTAAATTCTAAAATAAATGAATAAAATCCTACAATATTAATTTAATGTAGGTAATATAGATGTTGACACGTAAGACATATAAGGCTGCGATCAAAGTCTCACTACAAATGCTTGAAGTGTTTGGTTGATCAATTACAAAAAAGAATTTTACAAATTGACCAATCAAAAATTGCTTTAAAGCATTTGTAACATTGCGTTGACCGTACTTTTGGTCAATATAAATTTGAGTGGATTATTTGGGACATATAAAGTATGTTAAATTTAAATTATTTCTATCACATTCAATCGAAAATTATTTCCTTGAGATTAAAATAGGACGAGAAAAATATTTGAGGGAAAGTTCAGTCTTCGTTCGTGAGGGTGAAATCGATTTAATCTCGATTATCCCCTAACCGGCATCTTCCATGGAATTCCAAGTATTCGAGCTCTTTATTGAACGGTCCTTTGGTCGGCATTGCCACGTATGCCGAGCTGGTCGCATATCAGCTGGCTACGCGCGATCGTCCGGCTTTTATCCTCTCTGTTGAACGCAACAAAGAAGTGCCGTGGGCAAAAAGACGATCCGTGAGCGATCGTGGGACAGGCGATTAGTGAAGTTATCAGTCGCTCGGTGATATCAATTCGTGTCGAGTATCGCGTAATATTTTGGTGCCGTGTATTCCCCACTTATACGCCGCCTTCGATTCGCATGATTCGTAGAAATCGCGAATGTCCACGTTTTTGTAATCTGCTGGCGAAAAATCGCATTTCTGTAGGGGTGACCGATCGCGATTGACGATCGTTCGTTTCCCTTGATAGTTCTCTCCATAGCGTGTCTAATTACCTGAAATAGTCGGACGATAGTTGGACGTTGAAGTTTCCATGGTGAATAGCGATAGGAAATCCGATTCGGTTTGTTAACGTTCATTGCAATCGAATCACGATTTTGTATCGCGGTTTTTATCAAAGAATAGATAGGCGGACAATGAAGTAGAATTTTCCTTGATAACGTAAAATTTTCCCGCAAGAACTTCTCTCGTAACGATTAATGTTCACTTAGGAAAATCGGTTACATAGAAACATGTTGCGTATGTTACTTATTTTTTAAAATTTTGTTACAATGCTCGAGTAAATAAAAACAGGGACATCCTTCTAAAGTAATTATTTTTCTGAAATAGTTTTCCAGAAGCTAATATCTTTAGCTACGTTTGTGGAATACGCTATTAGCACTATTGTATCGTTCTACCTTTATTGTTCATTGGATGCAAAACAGGGGGCTAAAATGATGTAATTAGTGTTGATAGTTATTAATGCTGATGCTCTCTGAACACAGCCAAGCATGTTTCTGGAAAATTATTTCAGAAAAATAATTATTTTAGAAAGATATTCCTGTTTATTTACTTGATTTTTACAAACTTTTAAAGAACAAGTCACATATGCAATATGTTATTACAATTGATTTCCCTGAATTCTTATATCTCAACATAAAAAATTGACAGTTTTTTAAATTAGCAAATATCTACTTCGATTTGTTGAAAATATAACTTTGTTCCAAATTTTTTTTTTCAACTCTACATGCTTATTTATCGTGCCGGACGATAAGAAATAGATAATTTTCGAGAGTCTAAATTGAAGAAGATAAGAAATCATGACATAAAATATTGCAACAAAGATATTTTTAAAAACTTCAAGATTTAGTATTGGAAAAATTCAGGCCTTATTTGATGATGAATAGTGAAGAAAGGCTGCCTCTTCTTGGTGGTAAAACTTATGGCGCCGTTAATACTTTCTGGTAAGCTCTTTGGAGAATTGCTTAATTGTTATAATATATTAATGTTACATTTTCAAGAAACATTGTTAGGAAATTCTATAAAATTACTCAAGATTTAATTTATTTTCTATTTTCTTGTAGATCAAATGAAATAAAAAAAAAATAGAGATTCGAATAGATCTCAGCCACTTTTGAATAGTTTTAGGAATGATTATTTATATAATAATTTCTTAAGCATCTTTTTTAACATGACACAAGAATAGCTTCAAAAAAATCGAATTGAAACGAAATTGAACTCGCACATTAACTTTCTCCTCATTAACTTTCTTGATCGCGGAAAAAACGACTTTGCTGAAATATTCAAAATGTCAGATAGAGATCCGAAAATAATTTTATTGGATTACCATCAAAATAATTACGTATAAGAATCTCAAACATGATGAACAATAATATTGATATTAGGAATGACATTAGGAAAATATTGACTTAGGAATCAATTTGAATGTGCTACATAATTATTTTGAATTATTTTTTTTAAATAAAATTATTTTCAGATCTGTATCTAGCTAAATTTTTAGATACTTCAGCAAAACTATTCTTTTCATGTATAATTATATATTTTAATATCAAATTTATAAATTATAATCCTCTCTGCATAGTATTCGAGTGAATCAATTTATTTGCGTGACGTTTACAATACAACTTTGTTCAATGCAACTTATAATGCAACAACAATTTACAACTTCAATGAATATTGTTGTCTGCAGAACTCGCTGAGAAATTTGTTTGTATGTCGACCGCAGTCGACATACTATTGTTATCCGCGAGCCGTGGATTGCAGATAAAGAGAATTTTTGACGAAATTCGAGATATGTATGACCGACTGAGGTCTTCTTTCCATTGTCTTCTGATGATAGATCATGTTAAACATTAGTTGAAATTCTCTACTATAAATTAATAGCGCACGTCGTTAACTTATAATTTTGTTGAATTTCCTTGAAACTTTTGTGATATCTTATCTACGGTACTGTTTATTGACGTAATGATGAATATGAGATTTCTCAGTTTATCGCATTAGTCAGATAGGTTGCGCAAATGTATAAAAAAGATTATCATAGTGAATAAAATATTAATCAGTTTAAAATATTGCATTGTAGCTAGTTATTTCGCAATTTATTTTATGTGATAATCACACAATCGTCTTGTGTCTATCTTAAGTCTTGGGTCCACAATGCTAGAAATTGGCCGAGATCTCAAATGGAAAAAGAATTGACTAATCGTATTTATCATGTGATTAAATTGTTCAAATGTAATTTGTTAATTCTTTCTGTCTCCAAAATCTCCGAGCGATTTCTAGTATCATGGACATAAGGCTTTAGAATAAAATATGTGGAATATCGTTAAAAGAAGTAATAAAGCCTAAATATAAAATGTGATTACTAATTTATTAAAATAGTATAAAGTAATATATTTATTACATTATAAGATAATACAGTAAATGTATTAAAGAACAAAAGATAAATGAGTGTGTTCCTGATAATAAAAAGAAGAATAAATGTTCCTAATATGATCGCAAATGCTTTATTATCGAAATAACGAATATAAATAATGACTGAAATAATGACTAAATCAGGTCAAGCATGCTTAGGCACGTGTGAAAACAAAAAAATATACCACTTGACTTTTAAAGCTATTATATATAATAATACTGTATGTGCGAATACATTATTTCGAAGCATTTGCGACCTAATATTCATTCAATAGCAATATTATCATCAATAGGAAAATTTGTTTTTTTTATCCAAGAATATGCTTACAAAGTTTTAAAACATATTTTTTACTTATTCTGCACAATTATTTTATATATATATTTTATATATATTTTATATATATTACATTTATTTATTATATAAATATTAAATATTTGACAATAATATTATAATATATAATATTATATATAAATATTATACAGGGTGAGGTTTCAATTTAATTTGAAAACCTTGAATATTTTATTTATTTTTGATAGTACGAAAAAATGTTTTAGATGAAAATAAAATAATTTTGAAAAGGACGTATTTTTTTACGGGATTGAAGTTTTTTTCTACATGAAAGCATATAGATAAAAGTCACCTTAAAGCGATTTAATTTATAGATATTTTTGCATAAAAACTAGTAAAATTCAGATTATTAATTGGCATTTTTCACACATCATATTACATTAAATTTCAATAATGAAATACATTGTATTCTGCGAAAAACTAAATTAAGATCGATAATGTTTCAGCTTTATTGTACCAAAGCTATAGGAATCACTTACGCGTTGCACAATTCTGAATTTACTGTTAAATTTTACAGGGATGACTCCGACGACACCGATTACGAGGGTACCACGCACCTGGTGCGCGTACCGCGCGTGTCGGAAACACGGCAGCTCGTGGAGGAGACCAACACGGTTAAAATCAACATTAAGGGCATGACCTGCCAAAGTTGCGTGACGAACATCGAGAGGATAATCGGCAAACGGCCCGATGTCGTTAACCTCAGGGTAATTTTGGAGGAGAAAGCCGGTTATATTAAGTATAAGACCAACGAGACTACGCCACAAATATTGGCGGAGGCGATCGAGGAAATGGGGTTCACCGCTACCCCGTCCGACGAGTCTACGGAATACGAAGAGAAAATTTCTTCAGTACTTAGCACTAGTATCTGCTTCATACACATAGAAGGAATGACGTGTACGTCATGTGTTAAAAACATCACCGGTGAGTTGACATCTGAAGATAAAATAAACTCGGGGTGCGTGACTCATCGATACCGTATCTGAAAACTGGATACTAAGGAATCTAAATTCTTTTATTCTATCTGTAATTTTTGCATCCATTTAAAAAAAAGATTGTATATGAACAAGATTATCAATGATTGTTTATATATGAATGAGCAATCATTGTCAATCAATCTTGTTCATATATAAGCAATAACTAATGTTTGAAATTTTGAAATTTTTATGCTTTGTATTCAGATCTTAGATCCGACATTTCCTATAAGGTCATATATATCTTCTTCTGTAGGTGCTCTGTCCAAAAAGCCCAGTATAAAGAACGTGAGCATCAGCTTGAAGAATAAAGAAGCCAAAATTTATTACAGTACTGACTTAACGCCCAATCAGATAGCAATTTATATACAAGAGTTGGGCTTCAATGCGTATGTGAAAGAAACGGATGACATTGAGAGATCGCAATCGGATCTTGTTCTTAATAAAAAGAAGAAGAAGAAAGAAGTGGAAAAGAAGAAGGTAGAGAAGGAGGTGATATTACAAGCAAACGGAGCTGGTGATATCAAAGAACTATCAAAAGAACAAAAGTGCTTCTTGCATGTAACAGTACGTTATGCCTTGTATTTTTACATATTTACAAATTTTCCATGTAATGATATAATGCTTCGCTTTAGCATTATAAACGACTGAATAATGGATTGATTTTTTTATTTAAAAAAGGGTATGACTTGCGGTTCCTGCGTTGCTGCGATAGAGAAACACTGCAAAAAGCTATATGGCGTAAACAGCATATTAGTGGCTTTGATGGCTGCTAAGGCAGAAGTCACATACGATCCCAGCAAAATAAGAGCGGGAGATATCGCTTCCAGTATATCAGAATTGGGTTTCCCTACGACCTTAATCGAGGAATGTGGGAGTGGAGAAGGCGATGTCGAATTAAAAGTAAGATAATTGAAGATTTAAGTTATATTTTCAGATTGTGGTATTAATATTAATTGAAAACAGATATCTCTTTGACTATTTAATTGGTAAATAAATCCCACTTGTCTATAATGGTATAAAAAGATTTTAATTTAAATTAGAGAAAGTTAGATAATATCTGCGTTCAGAAGATAAAGCCGCTCAATGAGCGCTTAATGATTTTTTTTTCTGATTGATCAGTCATTTGTAGTATCAAGAGAACCATAGTCTGATTCTTGCATTTAGTACTTTGCTGAATCTAAATGTACAAATCAATTGTAATAAAGAATCATTGAAAACGCTCAGTAGCTTTGTCTTCTGAATTATTTTGTATATACATCTTACGTAACACAATCTTGATTGACAAGTTGATTTCAGATCATGGGCATGACGTGCGCATCGTGCGTGAATAAAATAGAATCAGCCGTAAAGAGGCTACCTGGTATACGATCGGCGATGGTTGCTCTAGCAACGCAGCGGGGAAAGTTCAAGTACGATGTGGAAAAGACCGGTATTAGAGATATCGTCGAATGTATCAATAAATTAGGGTTTACGGCCCAACTATTTAGCAATCGAGATAAGGAGAGTAGAGACTACTTGGATCAAAAGTAAATACAATTTTGATGAATAATGTATGTATTGCAATATGCAAGAGTTTTTAATAATCATTGTCTGTGTCACAGAGAAGAGATAAGTAAATGGCGAACGGCATTCTTGGTATCGTTGATTTTCGGAGTTCCATGTATGGCAACGATGACATATTTTATGATAGTTATGTCCTATGGTCATAAAACGCACGAGGAGATGTGTTGCATAGTGCCTGGGCTTTCCTGGGAAAATCTGTTACTCCTCGTGTTCTCCACACCAGTACAGGTATGCGCAATATAATAAACACATTTATCTTTATGGTATCTCGCCGTGTATGTTTTGAATTAATTATTCGCATTACTATTCGTGCACGCAGTTCTTTGGCGGTTGGCATTTCTACGTGCAAGCCTATAAAGCTTTGAAACATTGTACGACTAACATGGACGTTTTAATCTCAATGACTACCACGATCTCATATCTTTACTCTATCGCCGTTCTCACTGCCGCTATAATAATGAAAGAGAACGTCAGTCCACAAACGTTCTTCGACACTCCACCGATGCTTCTTGTCTTCATCAGTCTGGGAAGATGGCTCGAACATGTAGCGAAGGTATTTTATACTTCAATTTCTTCTGTGTAAAAAGATATATAAAATATATTATTATATATATGAAAAATAACTTCAAAATATATTTTGCTTTTAGGGAAAAACATCCGAAGCTCTCTCAAAACTATTATCTTTGAAAGCCACAGATGCTGTGTTGGTTTCGTTAGGATCCAATAATGAAATACTATCGGAACGCTTGATAAGCATCGATTTGGTACAACGCGGCGATGTACTGAAAGTAGTCCAAGGCGCCAAAGTGCCCGTTGACGGCCGCGTACTCTCCGGTCAGTCTGCATGCGACGAAAGTCTAATTACAGGTGAGAGCATGCCAGTGCCAAAGAAGAAAGGTTCATTGGTAATCGGCGGTTCGATCAATCAGAATGGACCATTGCTGGTCACCGCCACTCACACGGGCGAACACACAACGCTGGCGCAGATCGTTCGCTTGGTGGAGGAGGCGCAAACGAACAAAGCACCTATTCAGCATCTGGCTGACAAGATAGCCGGCTATTTCATACCTCTGGTTATAGCAGTTTCCATAGTGACGCTAGTGATTTGGATTATTATCGGCTATATAAATGTCGAGCAGCTGCCCATATTAGACAATGATCAAATCAATAAGCACGGTATGAATCGCGAGGAGATCATATTTCAGTACGCTTTTAGAAGTGCCCTGGCAGTACTCGCGATCGCTTGTCCTTGTGCGCTCGGCTTGGCCACACCGACCGCAGTTATGGTTGGTACAGGCGTAGGCGCGCTGAACGGCATCCTAATTAAAGGCGCTGAGCCACTGGAGAATGCGCACAAAGTCAAATGCGTTCTCTTCGACAAAACGGGAACGTTGACGCACGGTACTCCTACCGTCACCAAGATCGCTTTATTCGTGGAAGAGAGGATCTGTTCACTGGGGAAAATGCTGCTAGTCGTTGGCACTGCAGAAATAAACAGCGAGCATCCTATCGCATCAGGTAAACATCATATTTCTTGTGTAATTATATTTATATTAATGTTTAATTACGCGAAAACATATAATGATCGTTAATTCTTTTTGAAGCAATCGTACGTTTCGTGAAAGAGACACTCGGATTGACGACTACTGGACAGTACTCGAATTTCCAAGCGGTTGCTGGTTGCGGTTTAAAATGTAAAGTAACTCATTTGGACGGCGCACTGTTCGAAGTATTGAAATCCGAACAGATCGTCAACTACATGAATCATGCATACGATTCGCCAGTTGGAACGTACATTCTCAATAACGTGCCTATCGAAGCTATGCCGATTGCCGAGATAACACAAGAGAAGCAAAACATAGATCTACAATTACTTTTAAGTCCTGGTATGCGTGGCGATCCAGGTGACTTAGACGACATGTATGAGGTCTGTATCGGTAACCGGGAATGGATGCGCCGGAATGCGATCAATATTCCAGAGGAGGTTGAGAGGCAAATGGTTAACGAGGAGGACTTAGGACATACCGCAGTTTTAGTCTCGATAAACAATATGCTTGTCGCCATGATCAGTGTCGCCGATACAGTGAAACCCGAGGCACATCTCGCCGTTTACACCTTAAAGAAAATGGGATTGCAGGTAATTCTTTTGACGGGCGATAACAGGAAAACTGCGGCTTCGATTGCCAAACAGGTACGAAATGAGATCCTCTTATACTTATAAGATTTAATTTCTGCAATAAAATCAAATTTCTATTGGCTTTATTTCCTGGGAATATATAGGTTGGCATCAGCAAAGTTTTCGCGGAAGTTTTACCATCACACAAGGTGGCTAAAATTCAGCGACTGCAGGATCAAGGTCTGAGAGTCGCCATGGTGGGAGATGGTGTCAATGACAGTCCGGCTCTAGCTCAATCAGATGTCGGCATTGCTATCGCATCGGGAACAGATGTTGCTGTGGAGGCTGCCGACGTAGTTTTGATGCGCGTAAGTCATATACCAATGACAAAGTGAAAGTAATATGTCTTACAAATTATTACATGAAAATAATGTCAAATCTTTTGCAGAACGATCTTCTGGACGTAATCGCGTGTTTAGATCTATCGAGAAAAACAGTCTATAGGATAAGACTGAATTTCTTACTCGCTAGTGTCTACAATCTTCTCGGCATTCCCATAGCTGCCGGAGTATTTAGCTCCTTTGGTTTCTTTCTACAGCCATGGATGTCTTCCGCCGCTATGGCTTTAAGTAGCGTGTCAGTAGTAGGAAGTTCCTTATTATTGAAACTGTGAGTAATTATATCTCTTTTTAATTTTTAAAATATTTATGTCGTTTTAAAAAAAGAAAGAGATCGAAAAATTATATTATTTCATAATGAATAGGATATTTTAATATATATTAATTATCTATGCAGTTATCGTAAACCAACTAAAGCCACATTGGAAACTTCCGAATATACAGCAGCTATGCAAGCCCATTCCACAGCTCGAACGATCGAATTGGATACGATATCACTTCATCGTGGATTGGATGATTCGGTCGTACCAATAAATAGATCGACATCCACATTGTCCAGGTATAGGCAAATGAATATGTTGCGTTTACAAAACTCCATTGGCAGCAACTCCATTGCTTAACATTCTACACAACTAACTGATATTAACTCTGGGAGAAAATTATTTGTTTCTTATACTAACCATGTACAAAATACCAAACTTATTTTTGATAATGCAACTTATGCTCTTCCCTTTCTTCGCTTATTGCTTATTGAATATATTGTGTTTATAATTATTGTTTGCGAATAATATAATCATATGTAACTAATCGATAACTTCATGCTTAATACCCTTTGTAAATAACTTACAATTTAATTAAGTACATTTTGATAAACATAGGTCTTGTAAAATATACTTTATATATTATATATAACTTTATATATTATATATATATATATATATATATATATATATATATATATATATATATATATTAGGTGTGAGAAAAAGTTCGTGGCGTTTTTTCCGTTAGATGACATTAAAAAAATGCCACGAACTTTTCCCATATCTAATATATAATGTTTATACATGATGATTCTTAATTACATATTTTGATTTTAATTTCAAAATATTAATCAATGTTTTCCTACAATTTTTTTTTGAAATATATTTTCTTAATAATTTTTACTTCTTAAAATTTTTCAAAAGTATAAAAAATCCAACTTCTGCCTAACTTATTTGAGAAACTTGAAAGGAAATTGAATTGAAAAGACATTGAATTAAGAATCATTCTGTATATGTTTTCTAAAATCAAGCTGTAATTTCATGTATGAGTTATGTTATTCTTATTTCATAATGACTGGATTTGATTGAAATTATGATTTCTGCTAGAAGATTTTATTTCATATGTTACAAAAGTTTCAAGAAATACTGGTTCGTTACTTATAACAAAATATAAGACTGAGAAAAAGAACGTTCTCGCCTGCGGAGAAATGTATTATCTAATTGAAATTATAGATATAGTTCTTTACAATGAATAGTGAATGAGATTAAGTAATTAATGAATAAATTATATAGATAATTAGTGAAATATGTAAATAGGTTACACTGTGGAATGTCCGAAAAATTGTATGAATATAATGTATGAATTTTATTCTACTGTACAAATATTTTCAATGGATAAATACTCATATGTGCATCTTTAATTACATTACCTAATCCTACTTGCGACTAATACATTTGCAGTAATCACCTCCATAAAATGTACTTTACATGAAAAGAAGTATATTTTATGCAAATATTTATGTTATTCATGCTGTTAATACATTACATCTCCATTGGGAAAAATAACAAATACATTATTTATTGAAGTGCATTTACAAAACTAATATATTATGCTATATATTATACTATTGTCACATACAAACCTATTTGGATAGTGAAAAATTAGCTAATATTAAATTAGCTAATATTAAATTAGCTAATATTAATGTTAGCGCATTGCACAAAATCTATTTACAGAATATTTGGAAAATCAAAAGTCGAGATGGAAGGCCATCTTCTTGGCGAGGAAACAGATGAAATTGATTTAGCTGTGGATTTTTCAAATTATCGTAAAAACGTGAACAACTCTGCGGACATAACTTCTGTATAAATTTTATAAGAGTATTATCTAATAAGAATTTTTTCTTCAGTTAATTAGAAAATTGATCGAATGTTGTCAATAATTTCCTTTTTTTTAATATTATAATAAAACTAACAGAGAAAAATGTAAAAAGTTACAATTAATAATTCTGTTATAATATTCACAAGATAATTTTCATCTGTCACATTAAAAATAAGCTGCATCACAAAAACAATATCAGTAATTTGTACAAGACTTTGTTACTTGACAAATTAATTTTGTGAGTGATATTTATGCTCAAACGAATCAGTTAATATATTTTTATAGATTTTATATATTAAGATGTATAAATAATACTGATTTATCTAATTATAAATGTTTGATAACAGGATATAACTTTTTTTGCAATTAATACAAGTATAAACAAATATAGTTTTATCTCATTATACAGGGTTTCTCAAAAGTGTGGAAAATTGTTTTTCTTTAAAATTCTGTGTACAGACATAAGAATATGTCGCAGTTGCAATTCACATCTATTTAATTTATGATATTAATACATTGGACAGCGTTTTTTCACAGAGTATCTCCGAATATCCCTACTGGTTATATGATAGTATGAAGTATGGAATTGACTATGCTTTCTTCTCCTTTACGTTAGTTGAAGAGAAGATTGCAGTAGCAAGATGACGCTGAAAATTTGTAATAAAGAATCGCGACTGCAACAAACCCTTTCAAAATCTAACCTCGCCTATGGCTTTGGAAAAAGGCCATCGAAGTAATTCCTATTTAACTTAAAAAAAAAAAACTTTATTTTTTCACTTTGTGTATTAATAAATTAAAATATTTCTGGTGTACTATGTCGTTGACCAGCACTCGCGCCAAAAGCTAGAAATATTTTTTTGAAATATCGGAACACGTGTTTCGTTTTCCTTATATATCTTCATTTTTACAAAAATTATTATGGAATTTTCACACTTTTGGGAAACTATATACAGACGTACTTAATTCAAACAGTAAATGAGAAAAATTCATCTTATATATATTTTATAAAATATAAGTAATTTTTCTATATGTTTCTATACTCTCTATATACTTTTATATGCGTTTTATACACTATGAGAAATTGCATACACTCTTTTTTCTAGATGTAATAAAATACAAAAATAAAATATAAAAATACAAAACTATTTTATATAAAAAGTGTACTAAGAAATTTTGAAAGAATTAAAAAAATTTTTTAAAGTTTGTTATATTCTCAGCTAAATTAAATATTTTTTAATGTACAACATACATATTATTATAGAGAACGCCAATAATGGGTCAACGTTAGATATTATGAATATAATGACTATTATGAATACATGAATATATATTCTTAATTTAAATTTAATTATCTCAGATGCGCTGAAACATTTGGATTTTCTATATACCATATAAAATAATCCTCCCCTAAATTCGATAAAGAACTTATTGTGAAAAATATTATCTCAGCCAGGATTTTTTAATGAGTTTAGAAGATTTCATATTAAAAATCTTCAATTGATTGTAATTTACAACTGAAAGAGAAGCGAGAATCATAATCTATTTAAATGTATTATGTGTAAAATATAAGAAATCTTAAGCTACAATTGCAACTCTCATTAAATAAAAAAGAAATATGACAACAATGTTATTCATTATTTTTACATTTAAAAATTTTTATATTAAATATATTTATTTTTTACATACTAATGAAACATTATCTAATATTTAAGACACAGGATAAGACAAATAAAACTTTTTTTTTAGCATAGATTTGTACTTTATTTTTTCATTTTGTAAATTTTTATTGCATAATAATAATATTTAAAATATATTTATAACAATTTTCTTTTTACATTAATACTATAAAAAACAATAATACTATAAAATAAATATCAATTTTCGTAAAAAAATTCGCATAAAAATATCTTTCTTTTTGATAGTTATCGATAGCAATTAAGGCACATGATTTGTTCGTCACAATTATATCTGAAATAAAACAATGCATATAGCTACGCACATATGAAGCTTTTATAAAGGCAAAGCTAATAACTTACACAGGCAGAGAGCAGTTTTGACAAAATAATTCTGAGCAATTGGCGCACACAGACTGGCAAGAAGAACACAATGCCTGATCACAGTAATAACACGCGCTTACTATAGACCGATCTATCAACCGATAACACTCGCAGAAGTCTACCCGGATATCCTGGAAGAAAAACAAACAGTCACAAGCTATATAAGATGGTCCAAGTGTCAATATAATTTTGCAACCCACATTGACAACTTTGTCACTAGTTTTCAATTGCAATTTGTCGGTCAACAGCATCTGTTTCATATTAGATATAGATTTGAATTTACAAGATGATGAACATTGAGGTGAAGGTAGATCTAGAGAATCCATTTGCCCTGACGTGTTTAATTTATGGGAGAGTGTCTTCGCACCTGTTTTAAGCAAATTCAGAGTCTTACCTGGAAGTACATAAAGTCAAATGTAAAGACTCATCCACATTGAATTACATACTGTTTCAACTAAGTTCCTTCTTTTTTATAAAAGTAGAGGAAATTATTATACTGACCAATATGATCAGCTTCAGGAATGAGTTTTAAGATTTAAAAGAGAGCATATGACAACAATGCAAACTTAATACTTACTATAGACATCTCTCATCCGCTGATCACTCGATACACCATTATCCACTTGCTTTTCTCCTACATGCATTTTCATCTGTGGCAACAGATGACAGTCCCCTTCGAAGGGACAAGTACGTTTTGGCATTTTCCAAGACCAGCTTTAAACGAACTAAAATAACATAGTAGCACGCTATAAACTGGCAATGATAAGGAACTATTGCATCAAGTGGAATCGTATTGCTACAAGGTCAATCACTTGTACCATTCTGTAAATATATTAAAAGTTATTATAGAAAAACATAATACAAGCAATTTGACTAATACTTAATGTTACTATAGTAAAACATATTGCACTCTCACAAGAAAAATAACACAAGTTGAAAGTTTGAATTTACTATTAGTTCTTAATTCTAATATCTATTATTGTAATAATTGCCACTTTACACAAAAATATTAAACAATTCAATTCTTTATATTGCATCTGTAAATTTGAATTGTTCTTATTAAAACATACTTAGTAATGTTCTTGTTTATTTGATTTGAGTTCCTTAAAATTATATATTAATGTTTTTAATAAAAATAAATGAGTTTTACAGATACAGTGTTAGTAATTATTATAGATTTTGGCACCATCTTCGCAATGTTAAATATATTTAAAATTTTAAATACATTAAATACATTTAAATACATTAAGATTACATTTAGTAAACAATTGATAAACCTCGTTTCACATGGGAAATTACAAACCACATTGTTGAATAACTCTCACTTAACCTAAAAATATTAGTGAGTAACAAGTTATATATATCGCCCTATTGAACTCAAACTCGATTTGTCAACCAATCGCTGGTAGGGAAAAGATTTTGGATTCAAAAAGATCAAGTATACATATGTATTTCTATAAAACGTATAGTCAGCGATGTGCACCGTTGAAACACATAACCTCAATTTAAAGGTTACTTTGGATTACTTCCATATGTAAAGATTCCAGTGGAATTCACGTTTCGCTACGATCTGGTGAGAATTCGTAAGGTTGATAGATATTAGATATTTACTTGATAGTCGTAATTTAGCACGATGATCCGAGTTTTCAGTAGATTACCAAGAAACGCGCGTTTCGGCGGATTCTCCAAATTTTTCACGTGGCGGGAAACGTGCCTATTCGATTTCATTCTCAGAACGATGTCGAGCAAGTCAGCCATCAAGATCGGTACGCACGACGGAACTTTTCATTGCGATGAAGTCCTCGCCTGCGCGCTCCTGAAACTATTGCCACAGTACAAGGATGCTTCTATAGTGAGGTAATCATAACAAAGCTAAATCCTACTGTTCTATCAATGTCAACTTTAATCTTAGTTTAACTTACTTTTTGTCTGTATTAGTTAAATATAAACATTAATAGTATAAATATGGATACAATATTGTCCAATATAAGTCAATATATTCTCACATATAATCAATATATAACCAATAAATTTTTATATTTGTTAAATAATTAAATCATGTTGATAAAATTGGAAAAGAACATTAGTTAAATGACATGAATTATAATATTGAAATGAAATGAATAGAAAATATTGGGTTGCAGAATCCATGGATATCCCATTACATTTTTAGATCTCGAAATCAGAGTGTCTTGGATACTTGTGATATCGTGGTGGATGTTGGTGGAGAGTATGATCCATCCAGGCATCGATATGACCATCACATGAGGTAAACTTAGCATACTTTTTAATTTACTTTAGATCGGTGAATTTACTTTAGATCTATTGGACTTACTTAACTATACTATATCTCTGTCAAATTATTTAATTTTTTATCTTACATCTGCAAAATATTAATTATATAGAAAATTGAATCTTGATTAAATGAGTTTTTACATATAAAACTTATAATGTAATAAATAAAATATGTTATAAATATAAGGCTTAATAATGGATATTTTTTTAGATATAGTGTATCAAAGGTTCTTTATGAGCATAAATTCTAATTTAATTTGATTTATTGCAACAATAAAAAAGCACAAGACTTTTGCTGTAGATAATGAGTCATTAATGTATAAATAATACAATATAATGTAATAATAATATAATAAAATACAGTAATACAGTACAATAATACAGTATAATAATATAATACAATATATAATATTCATTTTATATCTTTGCTATACTATAATATTCATAACTCAAAAACTATCTATCCATTATTGAACTCTATATTTATGACTAACTCTATATCTTTTATTTATTACATTATAAGCTACATTTACTTATATTTACAAAAACTAACTCATTCACTAAGACTCAATTTTCTATCTGCCATATAATTAGAAGTTCTTTAGAGTCAGTTTTATTATAATTTTTGATATTCATTTTTTTATATGAGTTATTTTAATTCCTTGAAATTAATATCTTTTAATTAATAAATTTTTAAAAAATGGATCTCACAGATTCAGTAATTTGTTACAGATTTTGACAACAGCATCATTAATGATACCTCTGATGAAAATTTTTCTTAAAATTCTTTAAATAGTGTAATCTCAGATTTTTTTATATGAATTGA
>Ga0157364_1002961_pt1 | contig 16248 bp, 8 predicted proteins | sample AttsexASBM2_FD_111476 | JGI IMG/M metagenome (GOLD analysis project Ga0157364, IMG submission 111476) | Fungus gardens microbial communities from leaf cutter ant in Ribeirão Preto, State of São Paulo, Brazil - Atta sexdens ASBM2 | ecosystem: Host-associated > Fungi > Mycelium > Unclassified ...
TGTGTGTGTGTGTGTGTGTGTGTGTGTGTGTGTGTGTGTGTGTGTGTATGCAATACATAATATTAAAGGTTGAGACTTACCTGTAAGTGAAATCCTTTCCGTGGAAAATTATTGCCACCAGGTAGTTAAAGTCGATCTTCCTTCACGATTTGGCCGGAAGATTTGCGTTGTGCGCGCGCTTATGAGAAAGGTGAGAGTGAATAGCTGGGAGCATCTTCATTCAAGCTTTATATAGGTATTGTACCCCCTTACTTAGGTAGACTCTGTAGAAAGAGCGTGCCATCTCTCTTACAATGTCTGCTATAATTTTATCATCATAGTAAGATGAAAAAAGCTTGTTGACGAAATTGCATTAGGCAAAATTATTTCATGTTCGAAATTCCGCCAAAGTTTAGGCCCTACCTATTTCAATTACCAAATTTTACCAAATTTATCATAAAAATGGGTATGTTTTTCTACTTGTATTGCTCTCATTTAAATGTATAAAAATATTTTGTTATAATCATAAAAAGATTAGTTTTTAGCAATTAACATTCTAAGGGGGATGAAAGAGATAAAACGAAATTTTATGTGATATAAAATATTATTTTTGAACTCGCATTGTGACATGTTTCTTTTAATAATTGTTAATTACGTCAAGATATATAAAGATAAATAGAGTTCGGATATATCAGTATTTAATTCATTTAATTTAATCGATACAAAGATAACAATATTAAAACTTTGATCACGAAGTAAATGTAATTTGGGGCATCGACAAAAAACTAAGAATACTCTCTTCCGTAAAAATAGTTCCGCGTATCCTCTATAAGAGTTTGATTAAGTGTTCCACAAAATAAACGCAAATCGATGAACCTGTTAAATGATTTATCTGCCCAGTATTATCGGTGGTTCAACGTCGTTTCGTTAAGGAAAGTGACTTTTCTGAGTTTCATATTTGGGAATAATGACGATAATCTATGAATTTCTATGTTCAGGATATTCGTCATCCTTAAAAGGTGACAAGATGACGACGCGATAGTAAGAATAATCTTCCGGATAGTAAGAATAATCCTTAATTTGACGAATCTATATTTTCACGCGAGTGAAATACGCGAGTGATGTTCCTTCTCTTGTCGACGAAGAAATGAAGTTTCCGGGCATGACCTAATTCGTTCGTCCTGAATTCGTTTATAATTCACATGGAAGATGGATCGTATAACGATTCTTACGCAACTGTGCCTTGAAACTTTTTCTATGGTATTCTATGGTAATCACATAGCAACCATATTATTCGAATAATGAGGTAATAAAAAGGAATTGTTTTTTTTATGCACTTGGTACGATGAACGTTCTATGATTCTACGACACTCATCAAACAAAACGCGCAAGAATTTTTTATGATTTAATTAGTACAGTAATATTGCCATATAATTAATAATTTAATTTAATTTAATAAACTCTTGTTACTTTTATTTAATATAATATTCAAACATATTACAACTGACTATTGATTTAGTTATCAAAACAAGCGAAAATTTTAAATGATTTTACATAATGGATAAAATAATATTACAATATAATTAATAATTTAATTTAAATTTAATTTACTCTTGTTATTTCCCTTTCTTTAATATTTATAATCTTTTAAAGTAATCTGTGTTACTTAATGTCGCTTTTAGCATTTGTTCTTCTGGCTTTCACTGGAGATTGGGCTATAAAACGACGTGGGGTCGCAGATTAAATTTTAGTTAACTAATATCACGAAACTCTCTACCCTGTGCATTTACGAACCACATTCGGCCAAATATGGGATGAAGATTAGAACCATGACAAATTTTGACATTTTATTATCCTTATTTAACCGAGAGAACGAGGACTTTATAAAAGAGAAAGCCGAGATGTAGGAACAATACAGATGAAAATATATTTACAGCGCAGTTTTGATGTAGGAAAAAATATCGTTGCGCGTTGACCGCCGATTAAATTTTGTCGAGCTTATTTCATTTCGGCGCCCGCCGAAGCGAGGAAAAAAAATCACCTCTGACGTCGTGAAAAATTCAGCGGCCGAATATATATATCGCGCCGGTCACGAGGTGTTAAATATTCAAAGCCCACTCGATGGAAACGTGTCTAAACGTGCCCGCCAGGGTGATGAACGCGATGTGAGTGCACCTGTGCGCTACAACTGCCCATCGTTATTAGGTATCATTAGCGCCTCGGTACATTTCATGAGGGCATTTCGGAGATGGGTTTCACTGGTCTTTATTACGTGCATACGCGGCAATTTCGTGAAATGTGACAAAAGTGCACTGGTTGAACGCGCTTGGCGCACTATACACATATATACTTCTCTGTAATGTTTCTAGAAAAGTACGATTTTTTAGTTTAAACATCGACCAATCTTCTAGTTTCATTAAAAAATGGCATAAGTGTTGCACGTGTACTTACACATGTACAATTGTACACTGAGAAAAAAGTTACTGAAGTTCAAAAAAATATTAGTTGATTCAATGGTCATAGACTGCCAAGCAAATATTTGTTAATTCAAACAAATAACATGGTTTAAATTACAAGATTTTATTGATACGACTCACGTATATTTAACCTAAATATATAAAATACTCGAACTAAATAATCACTACAAACTAAATGCATTTAGTCAAGTTAATAAATTTTTTTCAGTATATAAAATCTTTAAACATATCTGCTTTTCAAATTTTTCATGTCATGATCCGAGCATCGTTACCAGGTATCGAGAGATTTTTTGGTACAAAAAGTTTAGGAGAATTTTTGGAGGACTTTTTGGGAAGAAAATACAAAGAAATATTATAAAATACATAAAAATCGCAAATATGAGGATAATTTTCGAACAGATCGGCAAGACTACATCCGAGACAGCTATTTTTCCGCTATTTTTCATCAAGTTTAATAAAAAATAGGACAAAATTGACTGGACTTTTCCTTCTCTCCAGTTAGCAAAATGAGGTTGTCATCATTTTGACGTTACAATGATGCAAATAACAAATAATGTCAGATTGCCTAGATAGGGACTTTATTCGATCATCGCATCGAACTATATCGATTCGTAAGAAACGTGAGAAACGCGCGGGCGCGCGCATTTTTAAGTTCGTGCACTGTTACGTCGGGATCGGGAAAAAGTTTACGGCGTGGTTAAGATTTTCTCCGTGGCCTGTGGTGTGATTAGCGGTTGAGCAACGCGCAACACCGCCAGGAACTGGACCAAGAAGGTTCTATACTTATTGGCGTGTCTGGAATCGCGTTGCGTTTTCCGGAATTTGCATCAAGCTGGCAATCCCCCGTCGCGTCGTTTTAACGACGCGCTCAATAAATTTAACGAGATAATCTAGGGTTACTCACGGTTCACGCTTCACGAGTTTCATTCTTCTGCTCAGCGCGGTTCTCGGCAGGTTTCGCGCAACGAACGCAAAGCGCTTCATTTGGAAATTACACGCAGCAGTAAATTAAACAGCGAAATTAAATTGCACACATTGGATTTCCTTGGAAATCCAATGTAATGACATTTTTATTTCAGCAATAGTTTATTCCCCTCGGGACAGTTCCCGTTCTGGTTCGGAGAGATACAACAGTATCCATTATCGTATAATCGAATTACTGGTGGCTATATAATTATAGCTCATTACCATAACTCTCCTAAGCATCCCTATTATGTTAAATAATAAAACTATCACGTGTTCTGGCACCTATTATTTCCATACACGCACATCACGCGCAGAACCGCGGAGAAAAAATTGTCGGTAAGCCTCGCGCACTATTACGCCTTAAACGAACGATTTAAAGACGGAATGATGGAAAGAAATACGTCTTACGTATATAAGTGCTAAGAGATAGTAATGTGGAGAAAATGTATAGAAAAGAAAATGTGGGGAAAAATGTATGTACATAAACATAACATTCGTTCGCTACGATAACTAAAAATATTTTTTATAGAGTTGCTTGCAAAAAAACGGAAACAAAGTAAAAAAGAAAAACATACTTTAAAACACACTTTAAAACAGGAATAAAACTGCTTTTATTCCTCTACAGTCAATATTATTACAAAATTGGATTTTAAAATTAAAATAAAAATATTTTAATAAACACTTGAAACATTTCATTCTCAAAACATTCAAAATTAATTTTCTGGAAAACTCCGTTTTGCTTTACTTGTGTCGATGTTGTTGTACGTTGTTGTAGCAAATGAGCAATAATATCCCTCTAAAACTTTTAAAGTGAATCTCACTCTGAAGAGTGAAATCTCTCACTCTTAAAGATTGAAAATTGAGCCACTCTTTTCCTAACTGGCTAAATTTTCACTCTTTAGAATGAGATTCTACTCCAAAGAATTTAGAGAGTACTGTTAAACGTCAAATAACGAGAACATGTTACAAATATTAATAAAGTTAGGAATGTATTGTGTGTTAAATCTTAGTTGTGTAATTTAACAATAAATGCGAACATGTTTCACTTGTTAATTGATAGAGTGAGTGCAAAATTAGAAGAAAAATTAGGAAAAATATACTTTTTAAAATAACCGTGTATTTATTCTGCAACACATAATTGTATTTCTTTTACATGAGATTTATTGTTATTCACAGTACGGATATTAAACAAGTGTTTTTAACGTTAAATTGTAGCGAAACACGTAGATAACCAATAACACGTGACGATAACCAATTTTATTCCATTTATCACAATTTTTAATAAATATTTTTTATTACGAGGCGAACAAAGTATTTATTCGAGATCAAGATTGTAACAATAATTAATTTACAATAATAATATCAGAATCATCTGGCAGTGTATAAATTAACAAAATTGGTAGAAAAACACGATCAAATAAAATCGATCAGGAAACCGACGTTTTTTTCGCGCTGTTCCGTCTGCGATCGCAATCACGCGTCTTCACACGTGATTGTATGATTCTTATGCACAATTCTCACACAAAACGCGCGCAGAATCGTAAGATAAAAGCATTAGCTGACTCATTACGGAGCCAGGAGGTTTACACAATCCGGTTGGATCGTCGCGCGCCTTATGTCCTGCGGTGCGTGTCGAAACGCGCGACTGGTCGCGCGGCGTCATATCGACACCGCGTGATAACTGCTTGTCATCAATCATGTCGCATCATGTTTGTCACAGGACCTACAATGTGCGCACAGGATGTTCTAGTCGCAAACTCTCGCCAGCGGCGAGATCGAATACTTGCACGCCTCCATTTCTCGATCCTCTCGCTTGAGATTATTAATTACGCTGCCGTGCTTAACTACTATCAATTGCGCGGCGGCAGTTACGACAAGTTTCGAGATAATCATCAAGTTCTAACAAGCACTTAATATCAGATCGCTTCCGGTCTAATTTTCCAACATCCGGCACGAGCCGATGCGAGTATAGAACGGGGGTTGGGGAGGAGAGGGGGAAGGGAAACGCGAAAATTATTTCTATAATAGCTATCTACAAATGTGAAGTGCTTTTCGATCGATCAACGAGGAGAGAAGAGTGGGAAGGAATTCTGTATCCGTGCGCGAAAAGAACGATTTTATTCATGTATTTGAAAATTTGAATAGATACAGATCCAAAAATAATTTTAAACTATTGAAATAACGTGAAAAATTCAAGCATAAATAAAAAGTTTTGATGTAAAAAGTTTTGATATTTTAGCAATCAAGCAATTGTGTGAGCGTCCTACATAATTATTTTAAAAATCTAACAAAACAAAATTATTTTCAGATCTGTATTTAGCTAAATTTTTAACATGTACGATTTTAGTTCGATGAAGTATTTAAAAATTTTTAGTATGTATTATATACGATTTTAGTAAAGTATTAAAAAATTCAATTAGACACAGATCTAAAAATAATTTTATTAAATCGTAAAAATAATTACGTGGTACGCTTGAGCGTTGATGATAATGCTGCAGTTTTTACATTTCAGCAACCAGACAACTTGGACATTCTACATAATTATTTTAATAATATTCAACGAAATTATTTTTAGATCTACGTCCAGCTAAATTTTTAAATGCTTCAGCAAAACTGTTATTCTTTCTATGTATATGAAAAGAATGGTTTTGTTGAAGTATCTGAAAATTTAGCTAGACACAGGTCTAAAAATAATTTTGTTAGAGAAATTTGAAATTAATTACATGCAATGCTTAAGCATTGATGATAATATAAAGTTCTGACTTTTTAGCAACTAGCTTCAGCGTCCTATATAATTATTTTGATATTCTAATAAAATTATTTTCAAATCTGTATATAGTTTTATTTTTAGATATTTCGAATAAAATTGTTTTTTTATGTAATATAAATTCTGTATTTCTTTAAACTAATCGTGTATTTTGCACGTTTGTGCAATTACAGTTAGCAGTGTTACAGGCAAATACAATTGGGAGCGTGTTTCATGGTGATACATTAATTCCGCTTGTTGGTTAGTTTGCTAAACGCAATATTTACAACACAAATACGCGGGCATGTGTAGGCTATTAATGAAATCATATATCGTTGTTCGCTTCGTGATATTCGGGAGCAGAGTGCTTACTTCCGTGTAACGCGATCTCGCATTTGCGTTTCTCATTTGGAATTTGCTGGCGTGGCTCATAGATTAAATTTCGCTGCTTCTCAATCGCGATAAATGATATGATGTGTAAATTAATTCGCGAGACGGCTTTTGCCACTTTTCTGTGATGAAAATCTGGTAATTACGTCACTTCGGAAATAACTTCAACGAGCGTTTTGCGAGGTTAATCAGTTCATCCAAGTTCCATTTATCACTTGCTGATTTCTATCACCGATGCTTAGGATTTGTCACCATTACTCTCGTTGTATCAGATCGAAGAATTTTAATGACACCTCGTTTACTATTTATTAAGTTATTTATAGTAATTCTGTTATTTATTAAACTTCAAGATTATATAAAGGCAAAAAATATTTATACAGAGATTTTTATTAACAAAATCTTATTAGAAATCTAGTAGAAAATAAACATTTATGAGCAATAAATGCTTATTTTCTACTAGATTTCTTTTTAAGCATTAATTAATGAATACGTTCTAATATAAACAAAAGAATATTGCGAAAATAATCATATTCATGATCTCAAAAGATTTTAGCTTATTATGGAGATAACATTTTAATTATTACACATCTTTTTAGATAAAATAATTTTGAAAAATATTTAATCTAGTTCTATCTTTTATTAACAAATTATTTATTTTCTAAAAATAAGATTTTTTTTAAAAAGATATTTCCTCTGTATGAATACTTTTGGTACGTATTGTATTTTATCGGAAATTTATAAAATAACTTACTCAACAACGTATAAAAATTGTCAAACTATTTTTTTTCGGTAAATACAATATTAATGCTCGGTATGCCATTCCACAGCATGCGCTACGTTTAAAGCAAAGTGAATTTATGACTTTAATTTCAATCTCGAAATTCCCATATCGTTTAAAATTGCGGTTTTCCATGATTGCCTGAAAAATCGCATTTATCTCGTCCTTACATTTTTTAGACTTTTAATTATTGTCATGCGAATATAGAGACCGTAAGATATACGAGGAAAATCCGAGGGATTAATCAGTAACGGGATTAGCGGAATCTACTTGAAACTACACCAATATGTAAACCGTATATTAAGCAAGCAGGAATTAAAAAGTTCAACAGGCTCCGTAACACTACTCTTATATTATCTGAAAAAGTGCGTTTTTCGCGACATTTAAATGCGCAATTTTGTAACGCAAGATGCCTTATCCACATCATTTAGCGATGTTAGATGTGTATAAACTCTCACGCGGCGCCAATCAGTTCATCACGAAGCTTGATAACTTCACACTTTCTCGGTGCGTTAATCTCGTGCACATTCTCGGGTATCATTTGATTGCGATTTCGTAATACCGATATTCAAGTTAGCCGTCTCTTTCTCTCTCTCACAATTGTTCGTACACGCCAATTATTCCGGTCTGCGCAATATACACGGTTCACACATAGAGACGAGAATATCTCGTTTCACAAGGGCGAGAATCTCGCTTGGAAAAGAATGAGTCGCTAAGAGGCGCTAAAGACGAATTTTCAGGTACGCTTCTTTGAAGTTGCTGAAGCGCGAACGAATCCGTCCATCGATTCGCTTTCTGGGTTACCACCTGTCGTTCGTCGGGATTATGCAAAGTCCCAACCGGCGGTGGACCGCGGAGAAAATGTGTAATTAATCAGCGGATACATATTGTTGAACCATCACTCGTCGTGATGGTTGCGCGCGCGTTTTACGACCTTACTACCGCCACACAAAGAGTGCTGTCACTTTCTCGCGATGGTCTTTTAGATTTTAGCATACTGGATGATCTTAGGTTCGTCAGATATTACGGTCGCTGCGTATAAAGAAAAATGGTGGAAAAAAAAAGAGAAAAGCATTAAGGATATTTTTCCATATAATATCAGCTAAAAGTATCAGCCAAAGAATCAGCCAAAAAAAGCCAATATCAGTCAGAAAATTTTGGCCGTAAATATATACGTCTTGAAATGAATTGCAAAAAACAAAACAAAAAATAATTTGGCTTATAATATATAGCTTACGTAGCGCAATAACTATATTCTGCTGCAATTTTAGGTAAATGACTTTTAAAAGTAATTGCATCTTGATGAATTCATCTTTTACATGAATATTTATTAAAGTTTTATTAATATAAGAAAGAATTTGATTTAATTCGTAAATCAAATAATTTGGCTTATAATGCGATGATCCATATTTTGCTGCAGTTTAGATAAATAACTTTTGGACAAGTAAGTAGAAAAATAAGTTTAATATTGAATTTGTAAATAATTTGACTTACGATGATTTATGTAGCGCACGATCATATCCGCTGCGATTTTAGGTAAATAATTTTTAAAGGAATAAGTGAATCGAAATAAATTTTTGTCAGAATATTTATTAGAACTTTATTAGTACACATAAAAAGTTTAATTTAATTCGAAATGCTATTTCCTCGTCAAATTTGGAAGTAAAATGCGATTTTATAGAAAAATCAAAGAAAATAAAAAAATTAATTTTTAAGCCAATAAGAAAATTGTGCACAAATTTTCTTCAAACGTAATAATAGAACGATATGTGAAATTTTTATATTTTTGAAATGTTTTGAGATGTGATATACATCCCTAAAGAGTAAAATAAACATAGAAATCCGCGAGAAATGACGATTCATCCGCTACATCCCTCGGGATTATCTCCGAAATTGTCGTTCTCGTTTCATTTAAATGACAGACAAAACGCGTTCATGGCATTTGTTTTACGTGTCCGTTGGTTTCTCTCCCATACAAACAAAGCTGGCCGGATCTTTTTCTGTCTTTCTTTTTTTTCTAAACTACTTCCCAACTGTCGTAAATTGCGTTAACTCCTATTCGCCCGTAGCGGCGGCGAGATCTCTTCAGGAAGCCGAGGATGGCAAATATTACGCAAACAACGATATGTCGATGTAGTCATCACGTTTGGAGACGCGTTCGGACGATAGAAAGTTAAGTGTCCTGTGGGCATGCAATTACAATAGCAGCGATACGCTCCTGTAATATCGGAGGCAACGGATAAGTGCAGCGTGAAGAAGCGAGGAAGAGATGAATAGCCTGCCTATATAATACCCGCGTACATGATCATCATAATTGTTGCTACTCATTTTCATTCGAGTGCAACATAAAAATACAAATCCCAAGAAGAGATTGCGCAAGGAGAGGAGTCTGCATATGACCATCGATAAAACGCCGCCGGGCTCTTTCTTCCTTCTTCCATCGCCATCATCCGTATACAGCGGGTCAAGCATTTCAAACGGTCGTCCGTACACGGCGATAAACGAGCACGCTGCTGTCGGCGGCGAAAAATCTGCGCATCGCAGATAGCATGTTTTGCATGTCGAAACAAAAGCCGAGATTAGGATCGACGACTGCCGCGATTCGCGAGTCCACAGTCCACGGGGGATCGCGGAAGAGCAGCGTTGAGGAGCGAAAAAATTCGTGCGAAAGTTTAGTTAGCGGGGAAAAATCGAAATCCACGCGGATTTCGCAAGAATGCGGCCGTGCCGTTTGTTAGAGGAGGAGGAGGATAACAGCAGGAAGAGGAATCAATTCAGCAAGGACGAACGTTTCGTTTTGTTGAACATAATGGGACAGTACGCGCCACTGCTGGACGACAAGAGCGCGTCGGTGTTTGATCGCCGAGAGATCTGGCGCGCGATCGAGCGAGACTTCCACCAAGCGGGTTTCACTGGCAAGACGTCGGCGCAGTTAAAGAAGTACTGGCAGAACTACAAGTATCACGGCAGGAGAGCCCAAGCGGTAAATCACGCGTGGCGCGTCCGTATATGTTTGGATTTCTCGCTCGTGAAATTAGCATCGATAGGCGACCTGAAATTCGCTTGCTAAACGACGCTTCTTTTCTTTTTTCTTTTCTTCCTGGCTCTCCGAGCCTCGAACTCTCCTTCGATGCTCTGACTCGCTTATCTCAGCTTTTTCTTCTCGAGACTTATCTATTTTTTAATCTCAACAGATCGATAGTGAGTGAGAAATACATATGAAAGTACACATAAGACAATAAGTTAGATGTACAACAGGTTACACGGAAAGAATGATTTTGCTGAAAGATCTAAAATTTTGTTTACCCAGATATGATGGTTCAACAAAATTATTTTCAGATTTATATATGTATCCAGCAAAATTGAGATCTTTCGGCAAGATTCATTCTTTTCGTTTAAATATTAACGATTCTTTAACCGTCCGGAATTGACGGTGAATCTATTTGACTCGCAATTACAAGTCTCTTCGTCAAATACACATAATTCAATTTTTATTATGTTACATCTACAAATTTGGATTATTCTTATTAAAATATATTTAGTATTCAAATATACTTAGTATTAAAATATACCTTTTTATTCGAATTACATCATTTTGGTTTCTTGAAATTAATTAGTGCTTTATTATTAATAAATTAAATGGATTTTGCAGACTCGACATCAGTAACTGTTTTACTGATTTTAACGATAATTCTGGAAGGGTTAAATGTCGAAAGAAAGATAATTTTTCCCACGATCGTTTCCATTTTTTTCTTTTTACTTTTTGCGATGTCTTACTAAAATTATGGCTCTAAACGGTACGTTCATGCCAGAGAATGCTTGACAATTTGCCAAAAGTTATTTGAAACTTAATTTACATCTTCCTACTCACATTTTCCATCATGTTTTGTCTTACCACAAAATCCAGCTCTCTCACGTAAATCAACTCGTGCGAAATAAACTTGTGCAGGGCATAAAGAAGCACTCGAGTGCAACTTCGAAACCCGCAGTAGAGGAGGCAACGTATTCGGAAATCTCTGAAAACCATGATAATCTCGAAATAACGAAGACTGCCAAGGAACGAGCAGCTCCCTGCATCTCTCCTCACAACGATGCATCACTACGAAACATCAACGATCCAGGATATCGTCATGAGATATACGAGGATAATGGAACGTTCTTCCGGAAATTAAATTCTACGTCGATCCACCCGACCGGTATTTCTCTTTGCTTATCTCGCGGCTTCTTTGGAAAATGTCTCCGTTTTTAAACTCCTCCGCGGCAATACTGTTTAATCTGTCCATCGATCTCTTCCGAATCGTAATTATTCACTTTCGCAAATTAGGGCGGTCTAACAGGATGTATCAAAGAATATACCCAGCAATAAGTTACATACCTCTTAGTTGTAATTGCCTACTTAATAATATAACTGTAATATAACATTCAACAATATACTGTAATATAATACACGTGTTATATTACAGTTATATTGTTGAGTGAAAAATTATATAACTAACAGATATGTTACATGTAATTTGATGAATATTTTGATAATTTGATGAGTATTTGGTGAATACTGTCTGAATTACAGTCTGAATTACGAAAAATGAAATGATACAAGGGAAGAATGATTTTATTGGAAAATTAAAAATTTTGCTGGATCTGAAAACAGATCTGAAAATAATAATTTTGTTCGATCATCAAAATAAAAATAACTTTGTTGTAAGTTCAAATTAGTTAGAATATTAAAATTTTTTACAGCACTGTTCATTATTATTTCAACGTAATTATTTTGATAGTCCAACGAAATTATTTTTAGATCTATATCTAGCAAAATTTTAGATTTTTCAGCAGACATTGGAAATATTCCAATCGACCAATTTACCAATTAAAAATATAACATAACATCTATGCTATTATTTCGCACTTAACAATATAATTGTATAATATAACACAACATAATATTACACAACAGTTACATTGTTGAGTGTAAAAAATTATAATAGATATGTGTTATTTTTAGTTGATGTCGACTAAGATCTTTTTATCAGCACTTATGTTACACAGTAGTTACATTACACATGAATTACATTACACAGACAGTTCATGCGTAGTAAAAGAGATAATGACTTTTACTCTGCTCTAACATCATCGTTTTTATGAAGGACATTCTGAAAAAGTACCTAAACTTTTCAATCTCTTATAGCTTCTGTCTCGTGATGATAAACCACTTCCACGGAAGTACTCGGCTGTTTTTAAGAAGCCCTAAGTTTTATTACATTCCTTATCCTTATTACAAGACTCGCTTATCATCGTCGTCGCTCTAAAGAATATTTCGTGCTTCTTTAAACCTGTCAGATCTTCGTGAGTCGATAAGCTTGTTTCTTTAAACTTGCTCCATCGTTTTGAGATCGCAGTCGGCTTTTATCGAGACTCAATAATGCGATTGAGTTCTCTATTCATTTTATTATTCTATTCGTTTGTCGAAAGTGTATCAAAGAGTGTCATCACTTTCTCCGTGGACCTTTCAGACCCTCGTATGGCAACCAACTGCGCCATTAAAAGAGTACTTCTCCAACAGCCATCGATTTTATGATTTTATCTGCTCAATACATATGACATTTTTATTCATTCGTGTGCTGCTCACAGAACGATATCCTCATGAAATTCCTCATGAAAGTTACAATCGTTTTCATGGAGAATTGCATATTTTTTTATAAATTCTTAAAAAAGTATACGGTTCATAAATTCGGAAATGCTTGCAATTTTCATAAAAAGGTATTTCGATGAAAAAATGTTGTAGAGAAATTTTCAAAAATATTTAGAAAGAGAAGAACTTTAGATTTATTGTTTAATTTTGTTTTTACGATATTTTTGTTCCTAAATTACTAAATAAATTAATTCTAAATTAATAAAACTAAAAACTTGTATCAATATTTTTTATTTATTTTAAAATACTACAGCTTGATGAAATTCTTGATGAAATCGAATAAAAATTAATGAAAAAGTATTTTAAAGTAGACTTTTTAACAAAGTTTGAAAATGGCTTTTAAAAAAATTGCGAGGATTTTTCTCAATAATACCGAATTTCTTGTGTAAAAATTTATTTTTACAAAATGTTATTTAATTTTAAAATTAAAGATTTTGCAGAAAAAAGAAAACTAAGAAAAAAATTTGTTATAATGTTTTTCATTTGCATAAATTTTTTCAACAATTTTGAAACTTCAACTTAATTCTTCGTGAAATGCGAGAAAATGCAAGTATTCCTGAATTTATGAACGGAAGTATATATTAAGAAAATAGAAAAAAAAATAGCAGACGCCAAAAAGAAGAATAGCTACTATAATATAGCAGTCTGTAACTTTTAGATTTAGATTCACTTGGTAAGAATCGATCCAGCTTGGACATTTCGCAAAGTAAGGGATTTTCGAATAAGATTTATGAAGAACCAAGGCCATCGGGTGTGACAAACCATGAACCGGAGAAACCAATAAGCACTGACGTGATAGTATCTAACACCGACATTTCGGACAATAGCGTGACTGTGTCAGTGATTTGTCCTGAAAGAACTCCCGAGCTTTTCTGCAGGAATCAACCGAAAAGGAAACGCGAAGACGGTGCGTTTAGATAGGTTTTCTCAAAGCGACATTTCTGTCGTCTCAGGTGAAAGAATTTGATTCCATTTCGTCAATTTTTTTAGACCAGCTGTGCATTATACAACGAGCAATAACTACTGAATTGTTATTTGATCATTATTTTTCTTTTTCTGATAGTTTATTTTTTCTTAACTCTCTGGAGCTGAGTATATTGGACATGTTCAATTCTTTATAATTTACATCTGCAAATTTGAGTTATTGTTATTAAAATAAACTTAGGTATTAAAAATGTCCAATATATGGGCTTTCACATTTATTTGAATAAACTTATTTATCCTTATAGGTTTATTTATTGTTAATATACATCCAACAAACTTTTTTTTTAAAAGATCTTTCAGCAGAATTATTCTTTCTATGCATTATCAAACAATCCTTTAATCCTTCGAGACTGGATTTATTAGATAGACAATTATAAATCTCTTTGTGAAAAAAATATCAATTCAATTTTTTTTGTGTTACATCTACAAAAATTTGGATCATTCCTATTAAAATATATACATATGTATACATATTGTTAATTTTTATTTTTTTTTATATACTAGTTGTGTCATTTTTGGGTTCTTAAAATTAATTAGAGTCTTTTAGAAAATTAAATCTCACAGACTCAGCATCGGTAACTGTATTACAAATGCAGATATCAGCGGAGAGTTAACAAAATATATGAGATTCTTTATTTAATTATATTCATACGATAAAATTCAAAATAGTATTCTTATCCGAAAGAAAGATATCAACGTTATTTCTTGCTTCAATAAATATGTCTTCGCGAAAGGATCGCAAGAAAGAAAATCGAAATTACAGACAAATCGCTAGCGTGTTGCTGGCAACAAAAAAATTTCATCTCTTCGTTTAACCAGCAGCTGCATCGTCAAGCAAGAAACGCGGGAGCGACGATCAGTCCATTTTCCCGACCGCTGCAGGCTCGGCAAAAGGACGCTGCTTCTTACTTCAGCCCCGACAGACTGATAATCACAGTGAAGTAATTAGTAACCGAAGGAATGCAATTGAAGTACGCCGGAAATTGGAACCAGCGAAGGAGGGATCTACCATTCTGCCGTCAAAATTTATGTCCTGGAGCAAAGTTTCATGCTCAGTATCAGCGAAAAAGATTCCTGTAACGATCAAGGAAGATTTTGCGAAGGAAAATTCCGCTGCTCCTGGTATCCGGGATTCGACGGGATGCCACAAAGGAAACCGCGAAGAATCGAAAATCGACGAGAGCGCAGTGTCGGGAAGTCAACGGGATGATTCCGGTGGAACTACGAGGTCGCGTATTCCAAATGTGCGATTATGGGATCAAGATGAGGCTGACCTGGTCCGATGGGAATTGCAGGATGAGCTAAATTACCGGTTGACGCTGCACCAGCTGGAAGTACGCAATTCTCGTCCCGCGGGAAAGGGATTTGGAAACTACAGAGAACGATTATGTTGCAGACCGAGGAGAAGCGGCTAAAAGTGAAAATCGCTGAGATGGCTATTCAGGAGATTCGATTCAGGATCCAGGCTCTGAACGAAGACATTCGACACGCGGATGAGCTGCACGAGTTGCAGCTGGCACTTGCGACAGCTCAAGCGGTAAACCAGATTGAATACGCGAACACGATAGCGCAAAAGCGCATTCACCGGGATACTGTTATCCGCAGTCAATGGTTCCGTTATTTTTTTTCTTTTTCTTTTTTTTTTGTTTTCATTACATGCGCTAGTCATTCGATTTTTCGCGAGAAACCCGATAATCTGATATCTCGTTCAAGCGAAGTGTTTTTCTGCCTATCGAATGTAAATACTATAATCGCCAAGAAAAATATTTTTCATAGAAACATATTTTCCACGTAATACTTTGCAATTGTATTGATGTAGCGTTGATGTTGTGTGCGGAATGCATTTGATTACTCAGATATCATTTGAAATTTATTCGTGGTATTCTTACAAAAATGATTTCCTTTTAATACTTACGTACATAAAAAAATTTGTTTGAAGATTTAAAAGAAAAAAATCATAAATTAATATTTTTTTGTGCAAATTAAGAGCTACAATGAGTGCAAAAGTATTAGTACAGGAGAAATATCTTTTAGAAAAAAACTTTATTTTTATAAAGTAAACATTAATTAGTAATTTATTAACAAAAATTAGTAATTTATTAGTAATTTATTAACAAAAAATAACATCAAGATTATATTTTTCAAATTTTTCTATCTAAAAATATATACAATTGAAATATATAATTGAAATATTATTTTAATAATAAGCCAAAATGAAAAATTTTAATAATAAGTCAAA
>Ga0157364_1002962_pt1 | contig 16247 bp, 7 predicted proteins | sample AttsexASBM2_FD_111476 | JGI IMG/M metagenome (GOLD analysis project Ga0157364, IMG submission 111476) | Fungus gardens microbial communities from leaf cutter ant in Ribeirão Preto, State of São Paulo, Brazil - Atta sexdens ASBM2 | ecosystem: Host-associated > Fungi > Mycelium > Unclassified ...
TCCATCACATGGCTAATAAGAATCAGACGCAGTTAATCATGCATAAATATAATACAAATATATATTTAAATCGTTGTATCAAACATACAAACGTGGGATCCATGTGACAAGAAGGTTCATTTGAAATAATCAATCTATGTAAAATGAAACTAATGCAATCAGTATTCACAATAGCTTTCAATTAATTGACAAACTCCTTTTATTGACAATTATATTTTTATTTCTCTTGATGTTATCTCTCTTTTTATGAATATTTCTGTTGTTCAGCTGATGATAATGTTATAAGAAGATAAAATTTCATTTCAGAAAAAGATTATTCCGAAAGATGAATTTATTACAACACTAAAAATGATTCTTGACTCTACATATTTTTCTTTTAACAATCTGTAAACATAATTTTAGGATACCTATGAGCTCATCACCTATTATATATATTAGCAGATTAAATAATGTGTGATTTAGAGAAGAAAGTTCTTAAGACGCTATTTCACAGTTGTTTTATGTAAGATATGGAAATGATATTAATTATAATACTGTTTGGTTGCAATTTTCATTATGTTATAATTTAATTACAAACTATTAATGATTGACTCTACTTGTTACGAATATTGTTACGAATTTTATTATACATTACTAGCGACTACTTATTTGTAATTGGATTTCAATTTTCAGCTGCCTGTGATGAGTCATTGTAATTTTGTTCACACAATTATAAAAGTTGAATCTGTACTGACACTTTTAGGACGACTATATAAGATAAAAGATTGGCCTATTAATCGACTGTGACGGAAAGTTAATATGTGCAAATAAAGATGTGAAGTTTAATCATTTTATCTAACGATGGCTCAAAGTGGAGTCAAAATGTTCTCATATTTAATATAATGATTTAAAATTTAAATATACATATATTTGTGTTATACTTATGCATCGTTATCTGACTCCGCTATTTATTATATTATTATGTTTAAAACTTGAAAGTCCTTTTTTTAATAATATTTTTTAAATCCATATGACACAATGTTTGAAAAAGATTAAGTAAAAACGCAACGATGCTTTTTTCATACTATGAAATTTAATTTTGGCCTAGTTTGGAATAACTTTGGCCTAAATTTTAAAAAATGTGTAGTAACACACATGTCCAACATTAGAATGTAAGTCTTGAAACGTCTTTCTGTAAACTAGATAGAGTGTAACACATTCCAACAAGTAAACTTCTATAACTTTTTAAAAAATACTGCGTGCAAGTTGCCGTCTCATGTTAAATGGAATTATGATGTTGCCAGTCGTATTAAACTCATATATTTATGATGAAATATAGCAAGGAGTATGAGACTCCATATAATTTATCATATTGAAATTTTTTACCTGGATCATGGAAGATGTTTTTAAGATTTTCTTATGAGATTTTCGATTTTGGATATGCATGCTGTTTGGTGAAAATTTAGGCTAAAATTATCTCGATTGGGCGAAAGCTATTCATTTTACTCACTTTATTGTGTTCATTACACGGCACAGATAGTTCCACGTATCCATGTTCGATATATGTTTGAGCGCAATTAAAGAGCGGCCTCCTAGCCATAATTTTTCGTACCGTTGAATGCGCGCCATCAGCACCAATTATCAAATCAGCTTCCGCATCTTCCGTTGCCCCCGTATTAGTACTAAAGATAAGAAATTAATTAAATAGGACAAAATATAATATTAATTTCCGATAATAATATTGTTCACTCACTCACTTTAAGAACTTTATCTTTCCTTTTTCCAAATCGGCTTCTACGAGCTTTCTGTTGAAATTGAGTTGTACTTGTGGATATTTTTCCGCAGCTGTTAATTAAATATAATCACAATAAAACAAGATTTATATAGATTTTAAATTAGATTTTATGTTAGATTAGTTACCTGATATCGCGACTTAAATCTATGTTAATAGAAAGTGGGTACTGCGAGTAAGATAATACGTGTGAATTTTTGCGGCTTCGCACACGACAACGTCATCGAATATCACATAAGAGTAAAGCTTTTTTTAACTACATCATCCCGCATTCAATCTCATATTCCCTTCACTTACTTATGATATGATTAATATGACATTTATTTTAAATAAATTATGACAACAAATTGATTTTTTGCCCAAGTATTGATCGAATATGTGAGGACCTTAACTTTTGAAAAAATCAATTTAAAAAAATTAAGAATATCTTTTTTCAATTATATTGTCACATAAATTATTTATCTCAACAATGGTTATATAATCATTAAAAGTTACATAAATTTAGAGTAGAAAAAACGTATTATTAATTCTCAAATAAAGTTGTTTTAAAATGGAATTCATTTTATCTCAGGTATCTATTAGGTGTGGGAAAAAGTTCGTGGCGTTTTTCCCATTAGATGGCATTAAAAAAACGCCACGAACTTTTACTTTATTTCTTTTTTTATCTATTGTTAGAGTCAACCCTTCTTCTTTAAAGAAGAAGAACATGTGAGTTTATTATTAGTAATATTCATCAAATATTACTAATAATAAACTCACATGTTCAACATTGTTATAATAAATGATTTTAATTTGATTTATGTCAAATAATGTAAAAAAAGAAACATACCGTCCAATAAAACCACATTGAGATATCGTCTATTAACGGAATAAATGCACTGCATAATAAAAAATTAACTCATGTAAATATTCAAAAGATAAGCAAAATTATATATTACATATATATACAGAAGATAATTCGAAATAGTAAAGACATACATTTCCTTTGACGCTGTCATAAAGAACTTCTTTCAAATTGCCGTCTTTATCGTGGAGCATTCTTCCGCGCATACAAGTACCATGACATTTTACCAAAATATTTTCGAGACCAATTGCTTTTAAAGCTTCTCTGCCACGGAATGAAAGTGCCAGGTTAATACTTTGACCACGCGACTTTTCCATTCGTATATCTAAACACATAAAGACTCAAAATTGATTATTTATTTAAGATATTATTATCAGTATAATTTTAAAATAAAGTGTTAATAAATTGATAATTATTTTCTAAAGCATTTAAAAAATAATGTCTCAAAATTTCTCTACTGGAGATATTATTTTTTTAATGCTTTAGGAAATAATTATTAATTTATCAACTTTATTCTAAATCATACTGATAAAAAAATATTAAGTAAATATCGTTTATATATATCTATATATTATTGTGTTATATGTTAAAGAATAAAATTAGTACAAATTTGTAAGAGAATAAATCATGAGACGAGCAAATTTAAAACGCTAAAACTCGAATATAATTTTTTAATGTTCTTTACCTGATCGATATTCATAAATGACTACTTGATGACCCCTTTTAGCGAGAAAACAAGCAGCTAATGCTCCAACCTGCAATAAGAGTAATTGCTTCTTTTTTTTATTCGCCGTTCTTTTATATCAAAATCGAGAAATAAAAATATTTCACGCACCAAACCACCTCCGATAATGGCAATACACGACTTCCCTTCCACTTCTGTCATAACTGTTCTGTTGTGTATCGAGGTTACTGATCAACTGTAGCAAACTGTTCCCGTACTCATATATATATATATATTCTCGCACGCTACATATCGATGTTTGAACCGATATCTTAGACTAAAGAAGGATAATTTGGTTAAGTTAATAGAAATTTGGAAATTGTATAAAAACTTAAGGTCCATATGTAATTTAATTAAATATGTGCAAAACGTGCACTATTGGTGTAATAGTGTATATTTTATATATTCACATGCTCGTATTTTATTAACATATCATTACTAGTTTAGATCTTACAAAAATAAACGCGACATTCTCACCAACTTCTTATAAAAAGAGCAGTTCCTAATTGCTTATATCTCATTGTCACTATTGAAACGGTCAATCTCATTGTAATTGCACAAGCATGTCAATATCTTCTAGAACAATGTATAATTTTAAGAAATTCTGACTATTTTTAATTCGTAAGTTAATAATATCTATTGTAATATTATTGTGCACCTTTCATATAGCATAGATCTCTAAAGAACATTCTGTGAGAACGTTCCCAAGAAGATCTCTCTGGGATAGAATGTGCTATAAAAGCCATTACCTCTTTATGTTGCAATCGAAATAGTAAAAAGAGTTTTGTTTCTATTAAATAAAAAATTCACTCCATTATGAATTATTGCAACAGAGAATAGACAGTGAAACGATAAGTAAATACAACACGGCGACGTCACCCTAACCATCGTCGTCGCCATCGTCTTCGTCTTCATCGTTCCTAATACCGTTCCCCTGTGTGGCCGACGTTGTCCGAAAATTCAAAAATAACCGATGTGAGGCAGTCAGTGCGGCGATGTCGACAGCGAACGACGGTTCGGCGGTACGGTTCGGCCGATGGTGGTGGTGCTGGCGGAGAAGAAGGCGGAGTACTACGACCCGCGGCCCTACGATGCCGACGACGATGTATCACCCGAGGACAATTATCCTTCTGAGCGTATTGGCGTTAATCTCGGTCCTCCTTGGTCACGTTGACGCCGCCGCAAGGACAAAAGCCGAGGAGTCGACCTCGTCCCGCGGCTCGACCGGCAGGCAGAAGGAGGCCGAGCCGGTGATCGAGGAAGTCACTGCCAAGCAACTCGAACGGCTCCTTAACGAGAAGGACTTTGTTGCCGTGTATTGGTGTAAGTGTTCTACCATTCGTGTAACGATCCTTTGATCGTTTGATCTTATTACAAATTATAGTGTAATCTTAAATTATAAACAAACCCTCTATCTAGAGCAGAGTCGAACACGATAACAGATACGACGTAACTTTTAAATTTATGGTACGCGGATGAAACATTTCAAATATAAATGTGAAAAAACTGTTTTCTCTTATCATTATCTTTTTTAAAAATGTTACGTTTCTAACATAAAAAATTGTCGTATATCATCATTTCAACTAATGAATATTAAGATGATCTCTCTTGACGTGAATATTTTTTTTATCTTTTCATCACATGTCCGATGATGGATTTTCGAGATTCTTAAATCGAAATTTAATTCGAAACTTCATTTTTCTTAAAATTATACTCATAAAATAGCGTGAATATTTAATTGTTTTATTTACGCAATTATATACATACTTGCATAGGAAAAAATCATGCGTATGTATTTCATAAATGTGTATAAAAATTGTAATCAGAATTTTTCTATGAGTGAATAATAAGTATAAATACCACGACTGCTATGCTTGGCGGAATATAATATAAATGTTTCATTCAAACACATACAAGAAAATGATATTTATAAAATGATGTATGTAAAAATCAGGCAATAGGCAATAGTGATAAATGGATTATGATAAATATGAAAAGTATCAGCAAAGCTAGACGTTAAAGAAATCTTAGTTTGGAACGTCATCTTGAAATATCCATAAATTTATGTAAATCATCAATATAAATTTTTTACGAAGTTTTTCTAAGAATGAAAAAAAGTATGGCTACTGAATTATTGACTTTAAATAGAGCAATACTTTAAATTTCTATCTTTGTTAAAATTGCGTTACTCTATCATCTTTACATCGTTTTCGTGCGGTTTTATGATTTTTTTTATTTCTTATCATTTCTTATCTTATCTTATTTATTTTGGTTAATCGTAAAATGTATTCAAATACTATTCTTGTTAACATATTTATTACATAACGCGAGTGTGGGTGTTGATGAAAGCTACAGTTAGAGTTACCGGAATACCGTTTGCCATTAAAACTATTCTATATGCAACAAAAGAAATAATAATTTTTTAGAATGATCGCGGGAAATTATGTTTATTTATAAATCGTTTTCATTTATACGTTTTTTATCTTTAAAAACAAATATTAAAAATTTATCGCACAAAATATATCGATGATATTGATAAAAAGTATCGTACATTGCATTTTGGAAAAAAATGCGAAACAATTTTTTTTTTTTTTTTTCAAAATATATATATTAGAATTTATATTGCTTCCAAAAAATAAAGTTTTGCTTATATATTAATTTAATATTCTTTTCAATTTTCTCTCTTTCTTTCTCTTTCTCTTCAGAAAGATGATTGTAATGAAAGATGATTTAAGCTTTCTATAAAGTTTATAGTTCATGATATTTTAATCGATATACACGTTTTATAAACGATAGTTCTACTGCCGCAAATTACCCTCACGTGAGAATTAACAGGTACTAAATCTACTTCTTCTGCCAAGAGCTACGACCGCTCAATAGGACAGCCTGTCTCGAGGTGGTCCCCCCCCTCCCCCCGAGTTTGCTAATCTAGCAACCTAATGCCGCGCATGAAACGCTTCATTTAATTTAAGCAGTAGACGACCTTTCTCGCCAATCATCCGTAGAAGAATATTTGAATTAATTGGATGACTTTGTTTCTTTTTTAAATATTGAATTGCACTATATGCTGAATATACCGAAGGTCACATCTCGCGTGGCAACCCGCCAAATGCATCCTTGTGTATGCATTTCAGAGCTCCCCAAAGATAATTGATGTAACACAATCCTTCCTTTTTTCAATAGACGAGACAAATATCAGTCTCCCTGTATTTTTTCTATAAGATAAATATAGAATTACACATCTATGAAATTCAATATGTAAATGTACGTGTGATGTCTGTCAATACATATCCGATATGTCCCTTATGCTATTTAAAAATAGGTATTTAAAAATTCAGAGGGTGAACTTCAGAATGTTTTAAAAAGACGCATTAATTTAGATTTGTATACATCTCCGGATTTCGTAATAGGAGGGAGACGAATTACAAGTCTTTGCTTGTTAGAGCAATCCAGGAAACACATATAGCGAGAACTGACTCATTAGTGTGACGCATGACGAGATGCGGAAGCGCACGAGCGACGATTACAGAGATTTAGCCATGATTTGATTTGTCGAATTCATTTAAGACTCGCGTGTAATATTAATTTAAATTAATTCAATTTATATTAAATAAATATAATAATTCATATTAAAATAAATGTAATATAATAATTTTTATTTAATATATTTAATATAATATTTTTTATTTTTATTAAATGTAATATAATATTTTTCAATATGTCAAACATTGTATAATTAAACGTCTGATACATTAATATATGATTTTGAGCGAGAATATTAATTTTGCGAGATTGCTAAGAATTGATACACTATATTTGTATATTATATTCGAATTTTACACGTCTCAAAGAAATCGACCATCATCGTGACTTCGAAAAGATGATAACTGAAAACTGGAAAGGAATGAAGGACATTATGGAAATAATGAGTTTGCATGTTTCGCAGAGAGTAAGGTTTTCCAGAACGAGATAAAATTTCTGACAACCTGTTCACGCGCCTGCATTGCATGTCACCTGAGAGCTCGCATACTCACCGTGATTTTCTCTTGAATCATCTTTTCGTAATACCGAGTGATATAATCGACCCCAGATTTTCGGTCGCAAACGCACCAACGTGCATCGTGCCATGAACGTGCGGTAAGCATGAGAAGTTTACTTTTACCGCGTCGACTCAAAATACATTGTCGCGAAATCCTATTTCATCGTAACTTTAGCCGCATAGAAGCAAGATGAAGACAGTATTACTGTACTTAATCTTTTAATTTAATGCATGCGGTGTATAGCAGAGACATTTGTTGTGCAAAGGAAGTTGTTACTCAAGACATCAAAATGATTCCAAAATGGAAGTCCAGAAGTCACTTTGACTTCTTGTTCCGCTTGGATGTTCTTCAATGCTTTTTCCTCCGTAATTTTCCTTTTAATCTGGATTTAATAGGGACATTAAAGTGTAAAACGCGTCCTGAAATTTAAAATTGATCGACCGAATCAAAGGAAGATCATCAAAAGATCCCCCCGTCTCTTAAACGTGCTGTAGCAAAGCTGGCGCTCCGGTGGACGCCACTTTTAGCGCACGTTAAAGTTATTTTTGCGCTTATCCCTCTCTTCTTCATGGCTATCGTCCCCGCTGAAAACATAATCCCAGCCACGACGACCACCCTGCGCATTCGATAGATTGCCTTCAGCTCGCGACGTCGCGTAATACGGATCTGTCGCCAGCAGCGCGTCGACTTCAATTTCCCTGAAGTTTCGCGAAATGATGCATAGAATCCTATCAGAGCTAACCAGGAGACCCCAGAGGATCCACGAGGGATCCCAGATGATGAGCTGAATCCCGGGCGCTAAACCTATTTCCAGATATACCAGATATCCGGCTCTGTCTATTTGACGCTGTCGTACTCGTGCGAATGAAACTTTTCTCTTTTCCAGTTTATCAACCCACGTTTACGTCAGCCTAAGCTAAGAAGCTGAGGATCTTTCAAGTTACTCATTTCACAAACATTAATCTATGAATTACTTCTTTCTATGAAAAAAAAGGAGAAGTTTTATGTGATAAAAATTAAGATAATGTAACGAAGCAATGAAAAGAAGATGTAAAAATCTTGATGCGAGAATTTTTGGCATAGAACGAGAAGGAAGGAAGGAAGGAGAACGATTATCGAAAGAGATGTACGATAGAATCGACTGGCGAAGCGTCGGAGGACCCAGACGACGAGCTCTCGCGTCGAACCTATTTCCAGCTGCGGCTGCGTCCTCGCGACTCATGTCGCTGTACGCTCGTGTCGAATTCTTTTCTTCTGGGTTACCGTTTCGAGACTCGTATGTCCCTATCCTCTTCTCGAATCGACCACTTCTTTGTTGTCACCAGCAGGTGTAACGAAAAGAATGAGCTTCCTCGCATAGTGTATTGCTATTATATCGCCACTATAACACACTTCTGAAATATTTTTAATAAATATACGAAAGAGATATGGCTAATTCTAAAAAAATCTGATATTATTCACGATATTGAGTAATAATTTCACTTTATGAAATTAGCAGGCGTAGGATAAATAAAATAATTTCCATAATAAAAAGTTATTATATTGAATAGACAGTTTTGTAATATGTATGAATTTAGCTGAATACAGATTTGAAATCTTCTTTGGACCACCAAAATAATTATATGGAACACTCAAATTAATTATTGTCAATATTTTTTTGTAGCATTGTCAACGCTTAAACATTCTACGTTACTTTTATGATCCAACAAAATTATTTTCAGATTTGTGTCGAGCTAAATTTTTAGATACTTTAGCAAAACAATTTTTTCCATATATTTTATGTTATTCGATGAGAATGAAATTCAGCTCGATGTCTCGTTCGTGTAATAATAACACCGAAAACAGTATCGGCATCTTGAGAGCCCTAGACATTCTTTCGGCCAGAAATCTAAAATTACTCATATCCACTGTGCGGGGGAATGCTTTTTCCGCCTTTAGACGATTCAAATTGGACGATAAATAAGCAAATATTTTTCTCCAAGTTCTCCTTTTTTTGTATTTATGCATAACATTGAGTTATGTGTATTTATGTAAAGTTATAATAGCATTGAGATGTGTGTATTTATATAAGGTTTCAATGCCGAAGACCATTATTGTTATAATGGTCTTCGAGATATCAGATTTCTTAGTTTGTGCGAATTTCAAAATGTCACGATGTTTTCTAAGCGGTATAAACATTTTAGACATTTTAAACAACTCAAGCTAAAGAATTTCATGACCACTTCGTTTAAATAACTACATTATTCACAATTTATGTACAGTTAAATAGACTTTTAAATAAGATGTTTAAATTTAATATTTTGTTTTAATGTGATAATAAAAAATTTTTTCCATATAAATTATTTAGGAAAAGAAATTTGATATTTTCACTCGATTATAAATTATTTCAATCTTACGATTAATATATAATATTAATATATATTTCAATATTATATCACGGTGTAAAATACTGAAAAAAATTAAAAAAGGATTGCTTATCTACTGTCTGATTTGATGTCAAACTGCCTCTTTACGTCACTATGATGTGAAACACTTATTCCGCATGGACACGTTTCCGAGAACTGTTGGGTCAATGGATTTAAAAACTACAAATACATGCAAGTGTATTTAAAATTAGAATTTTCTTCGTTATTACTTTAAGGGTTATAGTTTCAAAGTAAAAAAATTATACAAATTTTTTCTTTATACATATTATAAACAAAAATAAATTAATGTACTTTGCAATTGCAACTTTCATATGATATGATTTCATATGATATGATTTATTTGATAAAATAGATTTATAAAGTAATTAAAGAATCTCTTTTCTTAATTTATGCACTAATTTCTATAAACTTCGAGCTGCCAAATTTGTTTGCCAAAAATGTGAGGCATCTGAAAATTGTACTCACTTAATAAAAAAGTTCTAGCAATATTCACTAAATTGTATGAATGGAAAATATGAATGAACATTAATTAAATCAAAAAAAATAAAATCAAAAACATTAATCTATTTCGATGTGTTCAAGAAAGCCATACAATTTTTTGTTATCATAATATATGTATCTATAGTATAAAATAAATTTTTTTAATTATCTTAAAAGCGCAAAATCTCTATAGAACATTCACATCGTAATTTCTTTTTTTTTTTTTAATAAAATAAAGTTACAAAATTGCATTCGCAATTGTGATATTTGAGGTGTTGTAAACGTCAACAATAATTTGAGCTACTACAGAGGTGACTGTTGCATAAATTTGAATAATCGATTCACGAATAGAGCAGAAACGTTCTATGTACATGCGACGATTAATCTTATTCGATTGCGAAGTGCGCTCTCAAACATTTTATCTTCTATTTCTGAAAGAAGGTCATATCGGCAAAATTTATTCAGTAATGGATATAGACATTGATTGAGAAAAACGTATAAAAAATGAAAAAATTACAATTAAAGTACAACTTCAATAATAATAGATTACATTTTATGAATGAATTGTCAACTTTGGGGATAATTATTATTATTAATTTATTTAAATAACAAAATGAAATTAATACACAAATTACGTGATGTAAATAATTGATAATAAATCTTTTAATATTTTGTCGCTGATAGTCGCGTTACTTTCGAAACATTTTTAAAATGTATGTATACATCTAATTCTGTATATTGGCTGAAGCATATAAAGCGCAAACCAAACTCTGTAGTAATGATTAGTGTAATATATTCTTATGTTTATGCTTCATACCGACAGTCTGTTTCCACATTTACGTCTGTCGGTTTATTTATATTGTTACTCCACTTTACGAAGTCCACGTCGGGATAAGCTTCGTTATTCTGGTAGAGTTTTGCTGGATGCGTGTTTTTTAAGAAGATTACTCTTTTTTAAGAAGAATTTCTCACGTTAATTAAATTTTCTCTATGCGCGCTCGGCGGAAAATCACGATGATCTCGAGCCAAATGTGTATTCTAAAGCAAGACCAGTCCGACTGGAGCAACTCAATTTCATCTTGGTCGTTACTTTACATAATTGTAAATGAGAACATCGCAAACGTCCTTGGCGAAGATATCCGTGGATAACGGCGACGAAGATGAGAAAACGATGTCGACGACGACGACGACAGTATGGGCGAGGCCGTTCGTTCTTGTATTTTTAGTGGCTCGTAAACTAGGCACTGGCCGTCGTTCGATCTCGTTGTCTCTCTCTTCCTCATGTAATAGCGGCATACATAATCCAAATTAAAGAATTAGACTAATTTTATTTTTTTTAAAAATTATAATTGTTCAAATTTTGCAAATGCAATATTAGGATAATACATAATAGATGAGAATTATTCTGGAAAACCTGGATGGTTCATAGTAATAAAAACATCCGTTTGATGTGCTTTAATTTTAGAATAAAATTATTTTAATGAATCAAGTAATGATTGGAACAGTTAATTTCACTAACAGGAAGTAATCGCAGGGTGCCAAATTCGGGGAGTACACAGTGGATGAGCAACCACGTTTGCTTGTTTTTGGGCCAGAAGATGAAATTGCCGCTGAAAGGAGAATCTTTCAGAGATATTCAAAATATACAAAAGATATTAAAGCAGAACCTTCATAAATCAATTCTAGTTATTGATTGCCATCGACATGTTCTGTGAAAATATTTTAAATAAAATAATTTTTATCATAATCAATGTAACTTTTTAATATAAAATCAGTCATTTTATTATTTTAATCGTTCAAGTATATATACTATAGATTCTCTCATATATACTATAGATTTTCTTGTGATGTTGATTCTATTCATTTGATTATGTTTATCTTTAGCGTAGAATGCATATTCAATTGAGGTCCGTCAGTTGGCATCGGATTAGATTCGATTGATCGGCCAGGGATCCTAAATATATCTATATTTACAATGTTCAATCCACTGTTTAAATATATGGAATTTCCATTTTGATATTTTTTCTTCAATAACGAAGAAATAAATATGGATTCGAAAAAAGTAATTGTAAAAATGATTGTATCTAAATCTTCTAATCGAAAAAGTAGAAATGGAAATTCCGAGCGATTTAAGCTTGGAAAAAGAGATTTAAGCAGCGTATTGAATTGAACATTAATAAGTAAATATAGATATATTTTGGATCAAAGTTAATTGAAACGAAAGACGATGCCAATCAATCGAATATGCATTCTTCGTTAAAGACAAACATTTTGATCAATTATTCTCGCCCCTTCGTCACAGCTGACAATGTGACGATGAGTAAAATAATTCTAAAAACGCATCTGTCTCCTCTAATGGAGAAGAAAATGCGAGATGTGCCACTTGTTACTTCGTAAAAAAGCTGCATAAGCAATTTCTCATCTATATGCTACATTCGAACAATTCAAAATACATAATGTTCATTTCTTTTGAAGAATAACTCAGTATTTTTAGTACATGTGAATTCCGATCATTGTAGTATCGCCGTAAGATATGCCGATATACGCAAACGATCCCTGACGTCATTTGTATTTTGGTCCTTTTTCTCAATAATCTTCTCAGAAAAATAAAATACAATAAAAAATAGAAATAGACTTTTTCTGACGGTATTTATATATTTATTCGCTTGACTTCTTCGCGAGTTTTTTAAATAAAAGAATAAGAATCCTGTTTCTTTTATCATAATTATACTCTCAATCTCGACATGTTTCAGTACATCGATATTCATGATTTCTAACATTATTAGGCGGTATTCATAGTTCTTATTTTGCTAATAAAATTGCGGCTCTCTGGCTGTTCATAACATCTTAAGATTGTAAGACGGTCTTAAATATAAGATCCAACTATAAATATCGGTCATTATTAATTAATAGACGTATCGATAGATAATAATATTATGTTGATTAAAGGCACATCTTCCTTTCGTGTTTAATCCTTTTTCTAATTTGTATTAACTGAGTAGATTATCAATAAGTTTTTCTTAACTTTCGTCTATTACGGCAGCAACCAGTGGACACGGTCCAATTTATCTGGCACAGCTTTTCGAAAATTCCTCCGCTGCGTTTCATACATCTCCTTCTTGCTTTACGCATCTTAGTCAAATCATTCTGCCAACCTTTTCGCGGGGGTGTCCGTTAACTGAATGCTATTACGTTACTCTCAACGATGGCGGAAAGGGACGGATAAAGACGTAGAGAGAGAAAGAAAAAACAAGTAGATAAAAAAAGGCGCAGAGATAAAGAGGAGAAAAGATGCGAATGTGTAATCATGGGAGTAAAGAAGCGTAACGGAAAGAAAAGCTACCAGTGAACAAATTGAAAGAGAGAAAGAGAGCGAAAAAGAGAAAGACAAATAGCAAAACTAAGAGCGAGTAAGAAGACAACAGAAATAGAGGGGAAGAGAATCGGAACCACCTCTCCTATTTCTTCTAGCTCTATTCTAAGGAAGTCGTCACCAAAAATGGCGGGGCGCGAAGCGTGTATGCGACGATGCGCGTAACATCGTCGCCCGCGCTTTGTTATCGCTTGATATTATCATAAGACGTAATCAAGGTCTTCGTGCGACGAAACGCGATGATTTTTCTAAGCACTGAAAACTGAGAGAACGAAGAGATGAGACAATATCTTGATATAGTCGATAATTGTAACCTAACACCTACCGCAGAGGCAGGTTTGCTCTCTGTACGCTCGAATGAAGCACAGCCCGCCAAGAATGTACGCAATCTGCCAAGGAACGAGAACGATAAGCATAAAAATGTGCAAAAGCAGGATCGATTTCTTCTTACATCTGAGGAAGCGAAGCGTACTTAAAATTAGAGAATAAAACATCGTTGTCCATTTACACTAGCTTTGTCAACCATTTAATTACATTATATTACATTTATAAGTACTAATTTTTAGAAATTTTTAAAAAACAACTTTTTTTTTAACGTATTATAAGGTGCTAAGTTCGAATCTTCTTCTAAAAAAATTTATCAGATCAAATTTTTTAAATAATATGTTAATTTTTAAATATAACATGTCATTTTTAGGTACAGCATATTAATTTTTAAGATACAGCATTTTTTTCCCGAATAATTTGAACACGATAAGTGACTAGTAAGGTTTCCATCAAGATTTGATGATAATCGAGAAATGTTATTTTCATTGAAACGAAAGAAAACGTTCTAGGCGACTATTAATGGATTCTAAAGACTCTAAATGACATGTACGCCAATGTACATTACATACATTTGCAATTATTATACACACACACACACGCGCGCGCGCGCAATTATCCATATGCATGTAGGCCAATATTTAGCTAATGTGCAGAAAATTGGTATACATTGGCCATGTTGTCTGGAGTCACCTTAATATATAAAACCGATCCAAAATCGTATAAAAAACAAAAATTAAACGCTCAACACTACTGATTGTTTCAATAAAACTTCACTGTATTAGAAAAAATGCTTTTTCTTATCTCAAAAATTAGACTTGATGGAAATATTTCTATGGTAAGATTCAGATTCAACGTCGAAAATTACTCTAGAAGCAGTTTTTGCACAAAATCTTGTAAACTAGTTTATCAATTTATATTCTTTTAATGAATAATGTATTTCTTGATAGTTTTTTAAAATTATAATTAAATATTAATTAATACATGCGTGCTCTAATGCAATCTTAACAAAATGTTCTCTGTGCTTATTTTAAATACTTACATTATATGTAAAATAAATATAAGCATTTTCAATCGATGTTTACTCCGGTTTCTTATTATTTAATATGATTTTCCTAGATCTAGTAGTAATCTGTCTACAGATGCCCGAAGTTGCACCACATGCGACAAAGTCCTGGCCGAACTGGAGAAAATCGACGACGATACAGACCACTTTGGAGTCGACTTTGTCAAAATCAACGATAAACGACTGGCGAAGCAATATGGTATCAAAAACTTTCCGGCTCTTACATATTTCCGCGAAAAAGAACCAATCATATACGATGGTAAGCCAGTACTTAAATAGACACCTATTCAAGCGCATAATAAATATCATTATTAATAATTCATTAAAATTATGTTAAGTTAATGAGAGCAATAATTGAGAATTTATTAATAAATGAAACTGATAATTATAAAATTCATGTAAAATATTATTAACCATTAAGATCTGTCTTGATTGAATATGGTCCAGTAAAAAAACAAACTAATAGTAATATAATACCAATGTTGTATAATTTTATACTTAATATATAAATGTAAAATTACACACATAGTATGTAACAGCTGTATTAATGAATGTGAAATTGATGTTATGTTATTGTTACTTTATGTACCTGGGGCCCTTCTTCGCTTATTTGTGTTAAATATTTCTCAATCGATTTTCACTTAATATTGTTTATATACAAATGAGTTATCGTATAGAGAAAAATATACATATATATATACATATATATATATATATTTACTTAGGTGACTTGATGGACGAAGAGAATGTATTGGATTTTCTTACGAGTTTGGAAGCTATGGATCTACCAGATCGTATCGAAGAAGTTAATGCAAAAATTCTGTCGAAGATTGTTGAGGAAACGGATTTTGTGGCAGTTCTCTTCTGTAAGTCATTTTTCTCATTATTAATCATTAAATTAAGTCTTAGCCAAAAACATTCGGAAGATCGAATTATTCGAAATGTGTTCAACATTCATCCTTTTATTTCCAATAAAATATCGTGCATGCAAATTTCGCTGTAAAATGTCTCTTAGAAAAGATTCTATGAAATACATATGTGAGATATTTTTAAAAAGTAGGCAAATTAAATTAAATAATTGTTCTGATCAATACTATCGAATGTTTATGTTCATCAAATCGTGAAATGTATAACTATAAAGAAAAAATTTAATAGCATACTTCAGTGATTATGTAACAAGGAAACATTTTTCTCATAAA
>Ga0157364_1002963_pt1 | contig 16244 bp, 11 predicted proteins | sample AttsexASBM2_FD_111476 | JGI IMG/M metagenome (GOLD analysis project Ga0157364, IMG submission 111476) | Fungus gardens microbial communities from leaf cutter ant in Ribeirão Preto, State of São Paulo, Brazil - Atta sexdens ASBM2 | ecosystem: Host-associated > Fungi > Mycelium > Unclassified ...
GACATCACAAGTGAAAATCGATGTAAATGGAAAGCAACTTATATGTTACATATATTATGTTGTTTACTTTAATTTTAATTTATTGATCCCTTTCGAAACAATAAACTAGAGCAAGTTAAAGAGAATTATCAAAGTGGGTCAATAGTTATTAATGGAAAGAGGCATAAGCTGCAAGATTGCATAAATTCCTTGATATTTATCAATTAACAATTAATCATATGAAACTCTACAGAGTTAAATTCATGGTCAGACATATGAAGTGATGATCAAAATGATCATGAATCTACCGCGTATATTATGTCACATATTATGTTATTTACTGTAATTCTAATTTATTAATCATTTCCAGGGCAACGGACGGCAGTATGAATAAGGTATGGGGAACTGTCAAAGTAGGTCCCAGGTTATGTTACGCTCGTACCACGGATCCCTCGATGGAGGTGCTGCAGTTGGACAGGTAATCGACGTCGCGATTCTCTTGCTTCACAATCCCGCCCACTGCCATAGAGCTCACCTCCAAGATCGCTGAGTCCTCGGCGCCCTTCTCGTCTCCTGGATTCTCCATCTCCGATGTTTCCGACGAGGTCATCATTTTTTTGATAATCAGACAACAAACCGACGTCAACCACCTACACGAATCGCTAGACAACTACTGACAAGTTGACAAACTTCGCGCAGACGCCGCGCACGAGTGATAGATTATCGCAAAGGGGTGCATAAAAAAAAGAACCCTTCACCTGTCGCACTGTTTATACATATAAATAATTTTATTTCTAATTCAAATACATTGCTGGTACTATCATTTCATTAAGATATATCATTAATGCAAGATTTTCTTTGCATAATATTAAATCGTTTTGACAATCTCTTATTAGCAATTATATATTTTTTTAATTTCCTAAAAACATGATAAAAAACGGATAGATTTTGAACTGAATTTTATTTTAATTTCAGGTCGATTAATATTAAATGGATAATGTTAGGGAGATTCCCAGCGAACGAGAATGGACTAAAATGGATTGAAATTTTTTTCTATCTGAATGCGTATTTTAAATAGCGAATACTTTTTTTGGATTTAATTGGATTCATTTGGATGCTATTAGATTGAAAAATTGCATTTCTTATTCAAAATTTTGAATTGAAGTATTCAAATGTGTGTGTTGTGCACAGAAAAAGCTAATATTATTTTTAGATTGAAAGGCAGATAGAGATATGCTCCATGCAATTCCTATAAATGAATAAAAATACATTTAGAATTGAAAAGCATTCATTTTAACATTCGTGAATCAATATTTCTGAAAATCTGAATCCATTTCAATTCATTTCAATCCATTCTCGTTTGATGGGTTGTTGTATAGATTAATATTTTAGATCGATTTATTTAAGATCAATTAATTTTAGATGAAGAATGACTAGGATTTCACTTGTTTACAATCACAAAAATTGTACTGAATAAGAATTGCATCGGTTTTACATTATAGCAGGTCTCAATTCGAATCTGCTTAGAGCCCACGAATATCTTAAGTCCGTCACTGCAAGCGAGACGTGTGCGGTGCGCACACACGACACGCACATCGATCATCGATTCAAAATGCTGCGCCAACTTCGCGTCGAACATGAGATCCGATTGACCTACATCCAAAGCTGCATGTTGATTGCAAACGGAGCAACATGCTGTTAGCTTATGTACATACATGTATACACATGTTTCTTATATAAGGTACACAAGATTACCAAGTAATGTTAGCTGACTCGATCTTTATTAATAGGATTAGAAGCTTTTTGGCTTCTATATCATTTTCTTATGGGCCACTTCTCCAATTTCATAGTATTTAAGTCTGCATTCTTCCTTTTTTTCAGATGATATTTTAGAATAATGATAAGATATTTTAGAAATTAATAATTATTAAAGATCAATTTTTGCCTTCTAAAATAAGTTTATATATTACTAATCCTCTCTTATATTCGACTAATTACACTATATATAATATTCCAATTTTTTAGTTTCGTCAGGAAAGAAGGGGATCATTTGTTTATACGTTATATATGTAGAGATTGTACAAATATTTAATGAAATGATTAAATTTCTAAAACATAATTAGACTGTAATATGTAATTCAAGACGAGAATTCATCTCATTCTAGAAAGTTCTCTGAGATGAAAATACATGGCTTGTTCTTTTTGGCTGAATTTTTGCACCTTTCTTCCTTTTTTTTTTATGAAGAAAGAAGAAGAAGAAAGATGAATTGGTGCAAAAATTCAGCCAAAAAAACAGGGTTCAATTATGCATCTTTTTTTCTAGGGTGAAAAGTAAAATTTTTTTGTATGATGTATATATATGTACGCATGCACATAAAATGTTTCATTTTTCACGTTTTCGCTCTAGGAAAAAAGATATATAATCGATACCCAGGCCTAAATAGCGGAGACTTCATACGTGAAATAGATAGCGATCCGCGATTGTTATCGCAACGGCGAGACTCGCTTCTTCTCTTTTTTTTTTAAGTCTTTTCGCGTTTACGGAGGTTATATTTCTCATAGAGACGGCATCTTCGGGAAGCACAACGAATTTTTTCAACAAGATTCGCAGATGGAAAGGAGCAGTGTGGCGAACTCCAATTCCGTGGTCCCGTCGTCCTTTTGCTATGAAAATCTCGAGTTTGCGCTGATGGCGAACGAGTACCAATCCGACATGCCTTGTTACTTCGTTAGAAACCGATCGCTGTTGTGTAAGTGATTATCTCCTTCTTTTTTTTAATATTGACGGACTTCGGCACTTGTCTTGCGTCTTGAGGCCTTTTTTCTTCGCCATAACGAAGAGACAATGAGATGATTGAGCACACATTAAAGTCTCCGATCGTTTCCACGAATCTGACTTTCTTGATCCTTTATTATTAATTAATTATCGATATCATTGATTTATTTAGGATAATTAATAATAAATTCTCATTTGAGCAAGAGTTATGCTTAATTGCATACATTCTCATATAAGTTCTCTATAAAAGATCATCATTGACGCCTGAGCCATAAAAGGTACATCGAGAAAAACATGAAGAAGGGATATTTTCTTCTCATAAATTTTATAGTGGTATGTCTGAGAACGGGAATTATCTTGACTTTCAATCCTGTTTCTCACACTCATTTAATTTTCCGTAACTAAATTTGTATAATTTATAAGTAGTAAATATTGCGCTATACATTCTTTAATTCGACTTGAATCATTTTTCTCGCTTTCTCGATATAAATCGTTCTTAAGCATTCGTATGCATTCGTTCGTATACATAGACCGATCCTCAAGCCTCACACGAAATAGATCGTTTTCATTCATTTCTTGATATAGATTTTTCTTCGTGTTTTTTTTCGATATAGCACCTTCTACAACTCAGGCGTCGTCATACAAAGACATCTCCAAAGGACTTTCATCTTCTAAAGACGTCTCCAAGACATTTCTCAGAGAATTGTATTGTGTAAGTTTGCCTAAAAAAATTGATTATTTTTGTAATTGAATAATTCAATCATTTGATTATAGCTTTTACATTGCAATTTCCTTTTTTCTCTCTTCTCGAGCAAACGAGAATGGATTAAAATGGATTGAAATTTTTTTCTATCTGAATGCGTATTATAAATAGCGAATACTTTTTTGAATTTAATTGGATTCAAGTAGATTCAATTAGATTCAATTGGATTCAATTGGATTGAAAAACTGCATTTCTTATTCAAAATTTTGAACAGTATTCACAACGTATACGTTGTGCACAGAAAAAGCTAATATTATTTTTAGATTGAAAGGCATAGAAATATGCTCCACGCAATTCCTATAAATGAATAAAAATGCATTCAGGATTGAAAAGCATTCATTTTAACATTCGTGAATCAATATTTCTGAAAATCTGAATCCATTCATTTCAATCCATTTTGGATTTCTCTCTTTTTCTTTAAATTATGAATGACTATCGTTTGTAATACGAAGGTATAAGATGATTAAAATCTGATTAACTTATCAATGATTGATATTCAAGAATTAACTAGTGATTGTTTACTGCAAAATCTCTAATTATATATAATTCATTGTCTCTAATCGAATCTTTCTTAGACAGAGCAAATGATTTATGAATCTATCCATGTTAACAATATGGATAAATGAATAGATGGATAAATAGATTAAGATGAATTACTTAAAACAATATTTATTATTATTATACAATTTGTTATTCTTAATCTTTTTTTAAAATCTAATTTTTAATTAAATTAAATAATTATAATTAAATAAAATCAGTAAGTTTCTTTAATAAAATAGTACAGATATTATATATATATATATATATTATATATATATTAGGTGTAGTAAAAAGAAATCCATTATTTTTCCATTCAATTTCATGCAAAAATAATGGATTTCTTTTTATTACACCTAATATTAGATATATATTCCAGTAAAAAATTTTTTTATGCATGAATATGTATAAATATATATAATCGTACATAAATATTCATAAACATGCATAATCATATATGAAATATGTTCATATATCTCTCTTTCTTTTGTAAAATTACTGTTTAGTGTAATAGAAATATTAATAGTAATGTGAAAATATTAAAATAATGAAAAGGTTAATTTTCACACTATTTGTTTCAGAAAAAAATCAATTTTGAAGAAATGAAAACAAAATTTCTTGTAATTATATACAATGTGTATAATTATGTATAATAATATACAAAATTATGCATGCAAATTGTGCATGAGCAATTTTTTTTATATTTTTTCAAAATTGTTTTTTTCAAAAACCAACACTGCGAAAATTATCTCTTTAATTATTTTTTATTTAATTATTTAATTATTTTTCACATTGCTATTATTATTTCTATTACACTAAAAAATAATTTTACAAAAGAAAGGGGGTTGATATATGACATATATGAGTATATTTCATATATGAATTCTTTAATTGATAAGTGGCATAAGTCCAAAATTAGGAAAAAGACTTAAGTCCAGCTTTTTTTATAATCATTTCATTTATGATGTAAAATTGATTTTTATGTATGTTTATACATATTTATACATATTCATGTACCAAAAATTTTTTACTGTTGTTTTATAAATTAATGATTTTATGAATGATTTTTATCTTTTTCCTTTAATATATGTATATTGTAGATTAATCTTGGTTCATATTTTTATTTTATTTATTATTTTATTTTATTATCTTATTTTTCATCTTTTTATAGTTTTTATAGTTTGAAAACCGATTTTTCATACGTAGTGCACATTACGGCAACAAAATGTCATGTGATTCAAATTTTCGAGAATTCGATTGAAAATGTATCACCTCGCTAAAATTTTTAACCAATAATGATAATTTTGTTGCCTCAGCATACTGCGCATGAAGAGTCAGCTGTAGAATTAAAGAAGATGAAGAGTAATAGCGAATTCGATTGGATGCACTCAATGCATACTGATGCATATTAAAGCTACCGTACACAAATTGACAATAAAAATATGTGTCTAATAGAAATATAAAAATGGATTAAACTAATTCTTAATACATTTTACTGTATTGTTAAATAAAGTCTGTATTTTATAATTCAGAATATTTTTATTTTATTTTTATACAATTAGTTAAATCAATGTAGAACGGTTTATACATTAATGCGTCCAACTAAATTCGCTAGTTGAGTTGAAATTAAAGTTAATCTACATTGGGAAAAACGAGCCTTTAGAAATTAATAAAATTAATTAGAATTTGTCATCCCAGGAATTAGAGAACATGAATGGGAGCAGCGGCTGCTTAAATATGTCATTGATGTAGCGTTTGCATGTGTATGCCACAGATGGCGCTAAAAAGCTGCATTATGACACACGTTCTCGCCATCGACGTAATCGACAGTGACAGAAAAGAATTCGTGTATTATCAGTTGACTGCGTTTCACCCCATTTCACTTGTCATTTCGTGGTTTCGAAAACATTCATCAAACATTCCGTGTGTACTTTTGCGTTTTCCACTTCGAAAATCGAAATTGTGAAAAACTATTGCGCCTTACTGGTGGCGCCAAAATCAGGTACTATTCGCATTTCAAAAAAACGCGGGAATCCTTCCAATAGCTGGTTCAAAATTCATCATTCTTTCGGTTTTTTCAAAGATCTAAGTGATCTGTTCGTGTTTGAAATTCTCACAAATGTTTATACTTAAAATATATATATATATATACATTTGTTGAAGAGAAAAAAAGCAAAAATTCTAAATATAAAAAATGTAGCAACACAGATTTCTTGTAAGAAAAAATGGACGCACGTCAATGAAGTTTCTTTCGCGATATTTCCTCGAAAAAAGCGTTCACGTTCAGAAACGAAATGAGAAAGGACCGCGCAAAGAAAGGCTCGTGGTGCCGCGCGCGTCGCGTACGGCCCTGCGCGTGACGCGGTCAGTGATGCCGTAGTCAAGGCGACCGTAGCAGCAGACAAGCAACACCACTCCGGCCAGCCGTCCACAACAAAGTATAGGGTATAGGGGGTTCGTCGGAGTGTGTCGCCCCGCTCTTTTCGCGCTCCGTGTTGGCGCCGTGCGTATGTGCGTGCGTGCGTGCGTGCGAGCGAGTGAGCGAGCGAGCGAGCACCACGAGAGCCCTACGAGTTGACTGCGGCGCGTGGTTTCCTGGGTGACGGGCTGTCGCCTTCGAGACCAAGGCAGTAACGAAAAGGAGCGCGCGCGCGCCTGAAGAAGAAAAAGAGAGAGAGTGAGAAGGAGATAGAGAGCGCGCCCGTTCGACAACGACGACGACTACGACAACGAAGGGACACGTCGTTCGGCCGCGCAAGTGCGCCCGGGCGCCGCTGCGTTCGAGCACACGCCATTCATGAAGACAGGTGAGTACAAATAAGAGAGAAAAAGAGAAAAAGACGAACATATTCCATCCATCACTATTCCACTCAACGTCGAGCCGACGGAGATGCCGACGTCGTCGCGAATCATCCTCCCGAATCATCCTCCCGACGATTTCGCTTGTAGGCACAGCATGCTTGCGAGAATGTAAAGATCCGAGCAGAGAATCGTGAGAGTCTTCCTAATTATCTGTCAGAACTCGTATATTTAAGCTGCTTTCCTTTTTTTTTTATGAGACACAGTTGACACAAGTGTCGTTTTATCTTTCTTAATTATTCAGAATAGAAGGAAGATAGAATGACGTTTGTGACAGCTGTCTTCTTAAAAGAAAAACAGCCATAAAGTGTTTTCTAGCAAGAATTTTATAATAGTTGTAAAGCTGCTTTCTCTGCTAAATGCAGTCATTAATACAATAATACAATAATTATTTCATTTCCGTTTAACATTGGCAAGAACATAATTACTACTGGTTACACTACTACTGGTTACACTATGTCATTCATGTCTCTTGCTGGAAAGCATCCACAAATAACACAGTGCAGTCATAGGATGCTTTTTATTCGATGACACAAATCAACACAAGTTGTTCTTTGTTATTCACTTTCTCTGCTTTCTTTCTATCTTTTATCTTTGCTATTTATTTTCTCTTCTCTTTTTCTACCTTTCTATTTTTATTACTCATTGAATGTCAAGAAAGATAGAATGATGCTCAATGTTCACATATTCTACAATAAACTATTACTTAGTTTTAAGTCTTAAGTCACAAGAAACCAATCACCATCGAGTGTAAAAATAATCAATTATGATTGATTAATTTCTTATATAGCTTAAGATTTAAAGCAATGACTTATTGTAGAAAGTTAAAGTTACTATAAGAAATTGACAGATGTCACGTGACACTAATGTGAGAAGAATAATTGACTATAATTAGTCAATTTCTTATAGCTTAAGACTTAAAACTTAGGTAATGATTTATTGTAGAAAACTCATTAAACTTTAAATTTTAAGCTGTAAGAAATTAACCAGTCACAGTCAAATGCGAGAAGAATAATCAACTATGATTGGCCAATTTCTTGTGGCTTAAGACTTAAAGCTTAGATAATGGCTTATCGTAGAAAGCCCATAACATAACACTTTAATCATTACATGCTCGTCGTTTGTCAACTTTGAGCAAAGATAAAACAATGCGTTGTGTTACACTGTCATGTATCTTTTGGGTAGAAAACATTCTTAGTGTGGAATATCGATCGTTGGATTACGTTGAATCTATAACGCAAGCAACTCACGAGAAATATTCTTGGGTAGGGCGAACCGTTTGTTAGAATCGATTTTACCTGATTTATCCAAGCGAGAACTTGGAGCTAGGGCAGAGAGTAAAGTCTGGCTTTTTGGGGGATTCTTTTTAGATAGTTTTATGATTTCAATTCTTGGCACGATATATTGATCTGTTGAGGGATGCTGATTCAGTTTGAATGTTCGTATCGTATCGTAACAGGGTGATACCTTTGTAATATTCTCTGCAAAGAGATCTACTTTGATAGATTCCCCTAATTTGTAACGCATTGATGAATCTATTATACTATACTTCCTATAGGGCATCTAATATGAAGATGCAATGAAGATTTCCAATTAAAATGGATTTACCAATTACATGAATACGATCTTCCACCCTGCAGCTCTGATGAATGTATTAATCCTTTTCAATCATTTTTGCCTCGACTTGCTTTGAGAGACAGTCTGAACGCACTTATTGCAAATGATATTGGAAGTACGTTTAATTTTTTCATGATTTAATTTTCCTTTCAATATTTGTCGTTTGATTTCGCACTATCTGTCCCTTATCTCTCTGCCATTTTACTTTTCAACATCTGCATAAGTTCTCAGTCTATGAGTTTATCTAACTCCAGGTGCATATCGCTTCCAGGATACTGGAACCGGAGTGGATATATTAATATAAAAAGCAAAAATGTAGCTTCCATGTAACAAGCCTAAATAATGGTTTCTCATGTACAAATTACACAGGGGAAGTCGATATATACAAGATACGTAAACATATCCTATGGATAGAAAGGACTTGCAGACAACAAGTCTCTCCCCATCAACCATGCATAACAGAGGCCAGGTGCACTTGTAATATTACAGTGTGTGTAGGTAACAAACACAGGCTACCATATCAGCCTACCAGTAATATTAGCAGCAAAATACGTACGTAAGATATCTCTTCAAATATAACGTTAATCAAAGCAAATATCAATAAATATTAATTAATAGTTGAACCAACTTTTTACTTACTAAGCAATAAATTATCGAAAGCAACTGGAAAGAATAAAATCAAAAGCCATTTATGTTATTCTTTTTAGCTAAACTTCTTGGTTCGCTTTCTTTTTTATCCATGTTGAAGAAAAAGAGAAAAAAGATAAACAAAAAAATTAAAAAGGACAAGAAAAATCTTACGAAAAAAAATTAAGTAAATGAAAAAAAATCTTTGTTATTTGAACATCTTTTAAACGTCTTTAAAACGTCTTATGTCCTGATTTTGAACCTTTTGTTGTCTGATTTCTTATACTTTTTCTAGTTGCAGTCGGTAATTTATCTGCCATGGTAAAAAACTGATTTAACCATTAATATTCATTTTGTATATATTCAGAAAAAATAATAGAATAGAAAGCTTTATTTAAAGAAACATGAAAGAATTTAATTATATTTAAATATTCTCAAAATCTCTTAATTTAAAAAAATTATATATTTATACATGACAACAAAGTTATCATATTCAAACAATGAATATTTTTTTCATTAATTTTTTTTTCATAAGGCTCTCTTTTTCATGATCTTTTTTGCACGATCTTTTTTCTTTTTTTTCAACAAAAAAAAAGAAAAAAAAGAGAAAAAATAAGTTAAAAAGTTTAACTAAAAAAAAATAAGTTTGAGTTTTAGCTTTATTAAGAGCAAGGATATGTTGATGTAACATTAGTGCAGCTCTCTACCAAGTTTTATATTAATTAATTGGTATGGATATATCGAAATAGGAAACATCAGATCCTATTACACAATATTTTCTCCTGATCAATACTGTCGAGTAACAATGCTACGATTTTTTTATCATATGGCTCCCTTGTATTTAACAGGGAATCTCATATTATATTTTTAATATTAGAACGGAGGCTCTATATACTCTAGATAAAATAAAATGATATATATTATGTATTTTATTGCACAGTTTGCAGAGAAGTGAAACGTAAAGAGACGGGGAAGAAGCATGGCATGGCTACCTTTCCCTCGCGAAGCGTATTAACACGATAGTGTGCGTCGTTTATTAGCCCTCGGTCCATCCTTGGAGGAAAAGAGCCGAGGGTTATAACGCTGGACTCAGGATAATACTCTCTAATTGCTTTCGTGATCCTGTGCCGCCTTCATTTATATGTTCCAACCCCCTTAAAGCGAGCCTTATGTCCAGTCACGCGTGGGTAGCGCATCGTGGCTCTGGGACACCCTCGCGCGCCCCTTTTCACCCTTCTCCCTTTCTCTCCCCGGCCCCCGGCCGATTTCTTCCCCTTGATACATTGTGTTTGGTACCTGCAGTGCCGCCCCAACAGGTACACGGCGCCAATACACCATGATATACGCGCGTAATAATGGCAGTGACGTGTTCCATTCGTATCGCAAGCCCGCCGGGGCTTCCCTTTGATCTGCAGATTATTGAATGCGCCGCACCTGCGAGGAAAGTACGTTATATTACGATCTTTGCGATATAGGTTAGGACGACGGCCGGGACGCGGATAGCGATTTTATCCTTGTCGTGACGTTCCTTCGGCAACGCGCGCGCCGCGCTTGTTGTCAGCTCGTTTCCGAAAGACATTTCGCCGATTCAAAATTAGTTTTTCGTCCCGAAGTTAAAGTCGTTATTCTTAGAAAATCAGTAGTACGAGATGGCTTTCTCTCTGTTCTTTCTTTCTCATTACTCCTTAGCGATAACTTGGTTTATGCGACTGTACTACGCTCTTCAATATGAGTATAATTTGTTAACAATCTTGTAGTTATTGTACAGAAAATAGTTTCAAATTCTATTCACATTTTTAACAGAAATAATATTTAAAAGACGAGAGAGTTTAATATTTAACATTATAATTATATGTGAAAATTTTTCTCTTTTAATTTACAGACAATTTTAAGAGTTCCTGTACTCTCTACAGACTCTACACAATAGATTTTATGTAATTTTATAATAATTTATATCAAAGAAGAGATATTAAAAGTGATATTTTATTTTAAAATATTTATAAGATTATTTGAATCTTATGTATCTTGTTTTCATAATTACCAGTAATATTCTTGTTTTGATGAAGCGATATTGATGTTGGGGTTGTAGAAGCATGCTATTCTTAAGATCTCTCTGCTGGAAGATGTTATTGATATTTAGTGAGATGGTGTGTATGTGTGTATCTCTGTTATAGATTCGTCTCTCCAGCAGCGGAGAGGTAGTAGCGGTGGTGGCGACGACTCAGTGGGTGCAGAGAGAGACGAAGGAGTGATTGCCATGACTACGACAGGAGCCCAGTATGCCCTCGCAGCAGCATCCACCGGGGCTAATAACAGTGGGGGTAGCTCCACGGCGGTAGGGGTGGATTCTAAGCAAAATGTGGTTGTCGTGACTACTACTTCCAGTTCCAGTGGCGGTGGCAGCGTAGCACAGACTCAGTCTGCCAGAGGCCAAGAACCAGAGTTTATCACTGTCGTGACAAATCCTGATGCTTCCAGTCCAAATAACTTACAGCCCATTCAGGTTAGTAATATTATCCTGCATTATTTCTCTGTTATGCCTTTGCCCGTGTGATTTAAGAGAATCATTAGAAACTTGATAATGATTATTTTCATTAGTTTCAAGAATTATAAAGATTGTAATGTCATTGTTATACAAAACGTCTTGTAATACAATGTACTTGTCAAATTACTTTTTCTTCTCTCTGGTACTCTCTATTATTGTAATTTAAGATAGAGAATATAATAAGAGATATATAAAAATTGATTCATTATATACATAATCTTCAATATATACATAATCTTTGTAGATATAGCATCTGTTTGCAGCATACTTTTATAGGTGCTGTATATCCAATCTGATAACATATTTGAGCCATCTGCTCCTAGCGACTGATAAGAGTGATATGCACAAAAGTTGAAATAAAATCCAAGTCAATTCTATCTTGAACATATAAATATTCACAAGAGGCATATATCATTTTTTTTTTAATTTCTATTATAAAATCAAGTTATGGGCCATGAGGACACGCATACTATAAATAATAATTTAGTTATTGGTTCAGGATCCACTTGATACAGCTGCAGATTCATCCAACGGCTCAACAGGTACGCCAGCGCATGTTACAGCACAGGTAGTGGTCAATACTACTCATTCTGGTCAACACGCATTAGTGGATTCTGACGCTGCTTCTACATCAGCTGGCACCATTGTCAGTGGTTCCCCGCACTATATAACAGTCACAGGTAATAATTGAACATAAATTTCTTATCTAATAATGAAGACTTGATCTTTATTTAATCTTATTGCGATATGCACAAATCTAATTGCGAATTATCAAGTTGCAAACGATCACACACTGTAGATAGCACCGATTGTATACAGGCATAAATAGAAATTAATATCGAGTATGAAACTTAAATAATTGCAAATAAAATTTACCATTTACGGTGAGTATGAGGATCGGTTGAAAAATTATAGTGATAGTATATTTGAGTAGAGATTTGGCCCTTTCCATGCTGCTGAAAAACATGCACCTCTGTACTTCTACTCTGACCATACTAGGCACCAGTGATTCATCATCCTACGCGGCCCTCACAACAGCTGTAGGTGAGGGCAGAATATAAACAGCATGCCTTATTTGTCCTCTTTATTATATATATATATATTATATATATATATATTATATATATAATATATATATATATATATATACATATATATATATTTTAATTTCGTAGACATTATAAGATCAATAAACAGATTGCATTTTTATACGCCAATATTTAATATTATTCGGTTTATTTCATCTATATCTATCGCCACCATACAGGTGACATAGTCATCGACAAACGTGAATATGATTATAACTTATAAAGTTAACAAGTCATTTACAAAACAACTTTCATTTCAAGTATAGTATTAAAGATGTAATGCCTTTCGGCTATTAAGGAAATTTCTAAGATGACACTTATGACAATACGTGAAAACAAAATTTCTTGCGTTCATGCGAGTTTTATGTGTCGATACAAATGACTCATTCAAACACATTCAACTATGTTCTTTTTCTTTTTTAGTGTCCGGTGACGCAGAGGCGGTGGGGTCCGAGTCGATCTCTCATCCAACTTACGTTCAATATGTCGAAGGGGATGGTTCCACGTATATACCAGCGAATGGCCAGATGTAAATATTTCGTGCTTATAATTTATTCATAGTTTACTGAATGCTTTCTATAACGAAATACTTTATGTAGGACATATCCTGTTTACGCTGTCGGCGAAACGGGAGCAATGTATACTCCAGCTTCGGGTCAATACTATACTCCAGCAACAACGCCAGTCACGTATGCACAGGTAATTGCATGTTCAAATAAAATGCGATAATTATTATGTTAAAATTGTGACGATATTAACATTATTTATATTACATCAGGTCACAGGACAAGGCACGAATTCGACTACCGGACAACTATTGTCGCAGGGCAATGGCACGTACTTGATTCAACAGAGCGTAGTAGATGCAGATCCGACCCACACGCTCATATCCGCAGCTGCCACGCGCACCAGCCCGCAAACAGAGACGGCGGTAAATTGCATGTTCTATGACTTTCTCAGGCTACTCTTTCATCTTTCAGACACTAGATAAAGTGGTCTCGATTACATTGAATGATTAATGTATACTTTTGTGACGATACATATTTATGCCTTAGGCTGCAGGCATGGGGATCTGTGCTCTGCATGATTATATGAGCCATCAAAATTTGTATTAGGTCTTTTAATACAATAGTTTTAACGGAGTTACATAATAATTGTTTATAGCGTCAAGAGTTTTTGACAAGAATGTATGGTACAAACAGGGTGGTTCAATAAATTGTAGTATAACTAGTAAGATTTTCTCGAAAAGCTAAAAAAAATTTATATCAATTAATTTTTCGTACGCAAGTAGTTTTTCCAACATTTTGTATATAAATGAATGCTTTAATCTTTCTCATTGTAGTTTCTAAAATAACTGTATTACGGATTTTTTCCAATATAAAGTTTGCAAACAAAATTACGAATGTTAGTAGTTTCAAAAAGACGTACATCTTTGTTCGTTTCTTAATTCGGGGGTTAACAAAACATCGGTTGGGTTGTTTGATAGGAGGCTGTGGTTAGCGGTGGTGGCGGGGCGTACTTGATCAGCGGTAATTCTGGAGGTACCACTGTCGCCACTGTGGAAGAGGTAGCGGCAAACGTGACGCATGCTACTAGAGTCTCCCAGGCCACCGTAAGCCCAAAAAAGAGAAATCGATTTCCCGCATTTCATAGCTTATTTAGCGTACTAATCAGTATCTTTAATTTTTTAATATTTTATAGCATGTCTTATTAATTAAAATTGCTTTGTATTGTGTTCTAATATTTTGTTGTGCATTTTTTAAAGTTTTCTTTCATAGAATCTCTATTGCGAGAAACATGAGAAATGGTTATGCAATTGATAGATCTTCAAAAAAAAAAAGAAAGAAAGAAATTAATTTATTTTTGTTTGCTATAAATATAATATTTGCTATAAATATAAATTTATTTTAGAAAAAATTTTAATAAGATAATTTTTTGCGTAGAATAATTGAGACTTTTTGACTTTTTGTTTTTAGTGAAATTATTTTATCTTTTATATATATATTATTCAATAAAAAATTATTTTTAAAATTATTTATAAAAAACATAAACACTGATTTCTCATGCAATTAATCTAAAAAATAGGTCCATTGGTTATTGGAGAATTACGAAACCGCTGACGGCGTGTCCCTTCCAAGATCAACACTTTACAATCATTATCTACGTCATTGTTCCGAAAACAAATTGGATCCTGTGAACGCAGCTAGTTTTGGCAAATTAATACGTTCTGTATTCTTGGGCTTAAGAACTAGGCGTTTAGGCACTAGGTAAAAGGCTTAATAACAACAGGAAAACATAATGTTTATCAAATTGATGACGTTTATTATTCTTTTTTATTGTAGGGGAAATTCGAAGTATCATTATTATGGAATTCGTGTTAAGCCAAGTTCGCAGCTAACTGTAATGAACGAGGATGGCACATCGAGACAACAGCAGAGCGCAAATTCTCAAGCCAAGCGATTCAAACTTATCTGTCAAAAACAGGACTCTTCTTACGAGAATAACGCACACACGAACACGAATATTTCCGCCAATTCCTCATCGCCACAATATCACCAGTATCTCGGTGAAGCAAGTGGTGCCATTCCCGATTTTCCAGACATCTTTATTAGTCACGACTCGTCCCTGCCCGAGGATTGCACTCTTGAAGATATTGATACGTTCCGCAGCATATACAGAGAACACTGCGAAGCGTTCTTGGATGCGGTGCTGAATTTCGAATTTGCCACGGTAGAGAGCCTTTGGAGAGAATTCTGGCGTAGCCAGGACAATAATAACGGTGATGAATGTGAAGAGGAAAAATATTTATCAAAGTATGTATGACATGTATTATTAAAGAGTTTTGTATCAAATATATAGGAGAATCATATATATATATATATATAGAATATATTTCAAAAAAATCATATTTATTTTTTACATGAAAAATGAATATGTAATTATTTTTCTAATTTATTTTACTTTTTTTTAAGCTTTTAACGTATGCAATAAATATCTTTTATTTCTACTTTTCAGAACCAAACTATATCAAATGTGTCAGTGTACGGGAGTACAAGACTTTATAAAAAAAGTGGACTATACATTCTATCAGAATCTAGTCGATGTTTTAATGCCTAATGTATTGCGACCGATACCAAGTACGTTATTATAAGATTAAATTGTTATTGTTATTCTGTCTAGATCTACGTACTAAATGCTTTTTGTCCTGGCAAGGTTCATTGACGCAATCTATCCGAAATTTCGCAAAGGGATTGGAATCTTGGTTACAGTCAGCGATGGCCGATTGTCCTGAAGAAATGACACAAATTAAGGTATTGTCTTATTTGAATCAATTATATAAGGATATCGTTAGAGAGAGAGAGAGAGAGAGAGAGAGAGAGAGAGAGAGACAAAAAGAAGAGGGAGGGAGGGAAGGAGAGAGAGAGAGAGAGAAGAGGGAGGGGGAGAGAGAGA
>Ga0157364_1002964_pt1 | contig 16241 bp, 10 predicted proteins | sample AttsexASBM2_FD_111476 | JGI IMG/M metagenome (GOLD analysis project Ga0157364, IMG submission 111476) | Fungus gardens microbial communities from leaf cutter ant in Ribeirão Preto, State of São Paulo, Brazil - Atta sexdens ASBM2 | ecosystem: Host-associated > Fungi > Mycelium > Unclassified ...
ACACTTATTCTTTTTAAAGCGACTCACATTTTATCTCACGCTGAACGCTTAGCGAATGGAAAGATCAGTGACACGAGAAAAAGTACTTAGCTTATCAATAGATGACCTCAATAAGCATCTAATCTTGATCTAATCGTATCCGAAAATGGAAAAACGATATACATAGTGAAATAAAGATGCAATTTTGGATATTACTTCTTATCGTATCTGCATTTAGGATTGGGGAAAAATTACTTGCGCAATTTCTGATGTAATACACAATTATTACAAAGAAACATGTAATTATCTGATAATTATCTAATCATATTATATCATATAATTATAGTCATAAAAAGCATATCATACTTATTTCTTTCTTTTTTTCTTATTTCTTTCTTCATACTTATTTCTTTCTTTCACTTGTTTAATGATAATTATTTAATGCATAATTTAAATGTGTCACATAATTATAATATAATTTGAATTGTATATTGTGGGATATATATAAATTGACTTTGTGATCTTTATTATCACTGTACTAATAAACAACTCATGTTTAATTCATGCAGTATGATAAACGATGAAGTGCAAAAAGGCGTAGAATTATTCAATAATACAAACAAGATTTATCTTTCAATCAACAAATGTCCTTGAACTTTGTGAACTGTATGAAGTGATTCGCAGTGAGAAATTTACATTAACAAGGAAAAGTTCCTGGACGGAAGCCTGCAATGTGATCAAGCTAACTGACGTTTTTAGGGTAAATGGTACAAAAGTTTCGGCCGACATTTGCCCAGCAGGAATGTCCTTACGTCCAAACCTTACCTCCGAATTCTCATCAAAATTTCAACATGGCATTCACGCGGCCGCAACCATTCCGTACATATTTCTCTCCCATGTGCGCGCGCAAACTTCCCCAAATAAAGTTCGGAACTTCTTTCAGACTAAACGCGATCGCTCGCACGTGTGCAAACTTTCGCAAGATACGCAAATCGGGGGAAGTTATTAGGCACAATCTTTCTCTCTCGCTCTTACTTTGCTGCGCCTATTTTCTTATAAAATTATAGCTCAAAATAGACATGCAATAGGAGAAGAATCTGAAAGAGAAAATTATAGGTCTAATTTTTTATTCCTGCACTAGACATTCTGTATTAGAACTCTTTTTCTCACCTTCATCAAATATCAAACATATATCGATCTCAAGTTCCAAAAGTGTATACTAATTCAACCACAGAAAATACATCTTATATTAATTAATTCAATTTAGAATTAGTGCTATGCATAAACAACATATTTCGTAATAGATTGTGAATTTTAAACAGATTATGTAAAACATATGTTACAAAGTTATGCCAGAATATTTTCATAATACTTTATATTACAAAGTTATATTATAAAGTTATGTTAGGATATTTTCATAATATTTTATTAAGTATTGAGAAAAAGTTTTTGTCAAATATTTAATGTAGCTATATTATAAATATTACTTATAACTGTTATAATATTAATTAATAATATTTTACAAAATTTAATTACTTAATTTCATACTTTAAAAGTATGAAAGATTGCAAAAATGCAATGTGAGATATTGGAGTTACAGAATTATATGAGTCTATGATAATTTTTATTTCTTTATTATAATCAATTCCGCAGTAATAAATCAAAATCACTATAGATGAGTTATCAGGGATCGTGTGAATATTTATTTCAATTTTTTGATGTTTCACGCGTAGAACCAATAAGTTTGCATTGTATAAAATCCTCAAATATTTTTGCATTTGAAATGAGCCTTAGAAATATGTAGAAATATATTTAACCTTGAAAAGAGAAAAAGCGAAGATAGGAAAAATAAAAAAAAGTACAAACAATGCGAACAGATCTTGTGTCTCCTAATAAAGGAAATTCCTCGTTATCTGGGAAATTATATTGACTATTGGTTGGCTTAATATTTCATGAGTGTCGATGCGTCTTAATTGTCACCGTTGATGTCTATAAAGGACGAAATAGGTCACTTTGGGTATGCAAAGTTTAATCGGGGGCGTCCGCATTAATAACAAAGCCATCGAATCGTAAACGCGAGAATAAATTAAATATTCTCGTACCATATACGTTATGCTTGCACATTCGACTACCTGACATATTCGATATTCGTTGCACGGCATGAGATTTAAATATATCATTGAGAGGAACACACGTCTACGTGCGTATATGTAAAATGGAGGAGGATCGATACGGCGCGTAAGAGAACCATAATTTGCAGGGACAAAAAAGGAGAAAAAGAAAGGAAAAAACGACCTGTTATCAACATAGCCGTGATGCCTTCTTTACAAAAGAAGAGGAAGAAAAAGTTCAAGATGTTACTCCTCGCATGAACGAATTTTATTTGCACGAGCCAAGTGTTCCTATTCGACGAACGCGAATAACGTCCTCGCGACAGTAATCCAGTCGCGTCGATACCGAACTCATTCACCCCTATCCGTGCGCGGGTGTATTTAGAGGAAAGAAAAAGGGAGAGAGATAAACAGAGAGTCCCTCCTGCGTGTCGGACATAAAGTCCGAAGTTCTGGAGCGCCTTCGATCGGGAATTCATATTTCATACGCCAGTCGCCGTACCCGTTCCAGAATGAGAAAGAGAGAGAAAGACGAGACGGGATCGTTCACGGCGCCTCTGAAACTCGGCTATCTATATTTCAAATCGTAGCGAGCAGTGGATAGATTATCGTCATTGAATGTGCCCGAGGAGAACGTCCTCATCGTCGCGTCTCATTATACAAGGAGAAGTCGCCGGCGCGAGTCAGACGCAAAAAAGTTTCTCTCGCTCGCTCGCTCGCTCACTCACTCACTCACTCGTTTACTCTTACTTACGGAGGGGAGAACAGCTCGCGAGAGGCGCTTCGCTTTGTGCGCACAACTTTCAGCTTGCCGTCCCGTCCATTTGAGCCCCTTGCGCGTCGTTTAATTCGCCGGGATTACGAACAACCGCAGCGTGACCGTTAATTATGACGAGCCGTATAGAAATAATGCCGCGAGCCTTTTTCTCTTCCCAAAAGCGCGTAAACTTTTCGCGTGAGCCCTAAAATCCCGCCCGAAAAATATGGAGAGAAAGAGGTAAGCACCACCCATCTGTTCATGACGTGACCCTATAATAATAAAAAACGTTCGTAATCGTTGCGTTGGTAACCATAGATTACACGGAAAGTACGATTTAGAAATATCTAAAAATTTTATTAAATATTGGTTTAAAATATTTTTGTTGGATCATCGAAATAATTAGAATTAACATTTAAAAAGAAGAACGTTAGGATGTGATAAACAAATTATAATAAAAGCTCTTTAATAATTCAACGAGAGATATTACAGTTGCAAATCTTTACTATAACCGTACGTTTCAGTTTCAATAAAATGATTACAGCACAGATCGCTCTAATAATATTGCAGCAACATTGATCGGGCCCGGGAAATTCGAAAGCACGGAGGGTCGCTGAGAGGAAGAGGGAAACGCCAGACAGGAAGCAAAAATTTCACCGGGGTTTAATTCCTCTCGCGAGCGAACAGCCGAGTGATCGGAAACAGGCAGGGTGAGAGAAAGCAATTCGTTATTCCGGCGTAATGATCTCGCTGAGAGGATCGTCCCGTGTATTTCTGTTATTTTTGAATATTCAGATCTGAATTACGATTAAATTTCACTTTGCTGTTCGAATTTCAAATATCTAGCAACTCTGTTTGAGCAGATATATGTTCAGTTTCATTACGTGATTACGTGTACACAGAAGGTATTTTGCTGAAATAACTAAACATTTAGCTATTAAATACAGATCTGACTTGTATCTTTGAGCGAAGTTGATGCGGGGAGACCCTCGTAGCCGCGAGAGAAGGTGACTTTGGAGACATCAACTTTGAAATATGCAACAAAGCTAAAATGAGATCTCTAACTTTCCGCTGAGATTATCACAGGATCTAGGTTCCAAATTCAACGTGAGGGGTTGCGCAAGTTTCTTGCAAGGAACAGAGAATAAGAACATCAACCTATCAGAAATCATGTATTGTGAAATACACAATTTTTGATAGGTTGAAATTCTTATTCTCTGTTCCTTATTCTCTATTCTTTTCATTGTGCACAGCTCCTGACTCTTTTCTTGGATCGGAAAACCAAACACGGGAATAATAAGAAGAAGATACAGATCTGAATTTTGTTAGAACATCCAAATATGTAAGAAGTTATGTAAGAAATTCAAATAGTTGATAACAACGCTGAAAAATGTTATGACATTCTAATCACTAGTTTGAGTACCTTACATAACTATTTTGATAGTTTAACAAAAATATTCAGATTTGTATCTAATTAAATTTTTAAATATTTCAGCAAAACCTTTCCCATATAACGCAGAAGTTTGCAGCAATATTGCTGCAGGAAAAATCTATACTGTATGGATTTCCACTGTCTCGCAGATATAGCAATCGCGGGAAAAATGTATATAGTATCTCGTAGCGCAAATGAAAGACGATCATTAAAGAAAGTAATTGTTTCTCGTCGTCGCGCGCCGTGAGAGATTTGTAGCTCGGAAGGAGAACGCTTACGTATATATGTGCGATGCATCGTCTCTTGGCGATGTAAACGGAAGAAGGTGAGTCTCTCCCTTATCTTTCCAAGCCGTTCTACTATTACTTTCATACGTTTCTTTTCCACCGTGAGAATACGCCATATGCTGGCGGCCAGGGTAACACGGACTTCCAGCGTCGAGGTCGCGTGCGCGTAATCGTTCCGATTACCTTTGCTTATTGTTGCATTATGATGTAGGAAAAGTGCTCTTAATTAAGCGGTGTGTTCTAATTGATCTCTCCCGCGTGCACGTAACGTCCAGCCGCGATAACAGTCGCGACTACTAACATAGGGATTTGTTGCGATATCAGTCGCGAACGCAACATTACATTTCAACAAGCGATGCGAATGTTGAAATTTAATGGACTTGGACAACTGTTCGAACTAACTGCGCTAAGAATCTTTTGAAAAGAATCTGTCTGTTTCTTAAACTGCTTATAATAATTATAAAGAGCTTTGTATGCGACTGTCAGCCGTCTCACAATGACAATAATTGACTAGGAAATTTCCATAGAGTCGACAATAAAATATACGGTTGTCGCGAGGAAAATTATTTCTCTCGAGAAATTAAATCTCTTGAATAATAAGAATCTGAAAAATCATTTACATACAAAAATTATTAATTTGATTTAAATATTTTTTTTATTGAATGAATATTTATTTACTGTACGTTTATGTTTACTTAATACTATTCAAAGAAACATGTATTAAGATTTAAGTAAATTTTTTTCAGGATATTTTTTTAAAGAATCTTATAATACGTGTATACATCGAAAAGGATGTTTTGTTGCTAGAAATGTGAATTATTTGTGATGTCTATAAAAAGCTTCGTTATCGGTGATGTACTGACGTATTCACGTCGTCAAAACAAAAATATAGATATGCATCAATCTCTAAATTGCGCAGTTGCGCAGACAAATAAATTACGTTGGTGTTAAACCACCGTCACGAATTTTACATTCCGTTATAATTACTAATCCAAGCCTCATAATCTTGCTCACGCGGACATCGTGACGTTCGTACTGGATGATTTACTCGACGATATACGTTATTTTTGCAGCAACACGTGCGTGTCTATTATGCGCAGAGAGATCGATCGAGACGCGACTGTGACATCGCATTTTGCATCCTCCAGAATTCTTTCATCGTTTCCAGGAAAAGCACTACGCCCACGTTATCCTTGCGAATATCGAACCTCGCAAAGGTATGCGCATAATTCCGTACATTCGTTTTGTAACTGATTTCGTAAAAAAGTAATGTACTGAGCACGTGCGCGTCCGTGGAAAAAAATGTCGGTATAAGTAAGCCGAAACTTATCCGTTATTTGCGATAAACTGGTCAAGTTGTTTATGAATAATAACAAAAAATATTGCTTTTATGATTATGCATTCAAATTATTCATTTTACATGTATATTTACATGTATGAATTTCTGCATCTTTCTTACTGGAAAAAAAGCTAAATTTTAATAATTCTAAATAAATATTTACTAAATGTAAATATATATTTACTTGATTGATATAAAAATCATTAATTTGAATTAATTATTATTTTTTATTAATTATTTTATTAAATATTTATTTACAGAATACATGAATGTTTACTTAGTATTATTCGAATATGTATTAAGATTTTTTTTTCAGTGTACGTATTAATTTTATATTCCATTATATCTTCTATATTTCATACAACAATATATAATTAATTGAATCTACATTTCAATAATAATTATAACGTTATAAAAATTACATGTTATATAAATACAATAGAAAATGGGAAAACTAGAAAATTTATAATCAGCGGGATGATTCCTTACATAAAAATAAGTTGCAAGTACAGAATGAACTCTTTTTGCCTGAAGCTTTATTGTGAGTAATCTCTCTTTTAATAAAATAAAAATTCACACTGAAATATTTAAGCATTAAGATCCGCTTTAATCGAAAATAGAATTATTTCTTCAATTGATAATTTAACTATTTATCATATGTTTTTTAACTCGTAAAGTCGCGTGGAAGTTATGTAAACATGATAACGTTTACAGTATTTTTCCATAAATCATATCTTAATTGAAATGTACTTCGCGATTTTCAAACTTTATTTTTTTGGACTTCCAACTTAATTTTGTACATATAATAAATCACTCCCTCCTTCCCTATAGGGTGAATAATAAAATTTTTTGCAACACACATAGTATAATATAATGATAATTTCATGTATCAATATTCGCAATGTCGACGGGAGTAATAAAATGTAATCCTGCTTTTCATTTGCAGTCAAAAGAGGCAGCAGCAGCAGCAGCAGCAGCAGCAGCAGCAGCAGCAGCAACAGCAGCAGCAACAACAGCAACAGCAACAACAACCACCACAGTCACAGCTACAGCAGCAGCAGCAGCAGCAGCAACAGCAGCAGCAGCAGCAGCAGCAGCAGCAATACGCCTCCTGGCACAGGACTACTCTCGCCTCCTGACCACCGATCTTGACCTTGACTGCGAGTCCAGCGTTTTTGAAAAGCTAAAGAAGAAAAGGAAAGAACGCGAGATGTACGAAGACGTCGCGACGTCACTTCTTATGCGGTTTCGGCCATTCGCCAAAGGCTGTTCACGCAGTGAGGCAGAGAAATGCGGATGAAGAAACGCGCTGGCCGGCGAGGACTTTTCGCGGAATAACCGCTGCTCGACACCCGCAGAAGCGTGCCCTTCTTCCCCTTCGCGGTGGTGTAGTCGAAGCGGTCGAATCGATTCCGTTCGTATATTTTGTTTTAACTCGCCGTTAGTCGCCCGTTATTATATTTATTTGAAATTATTATGTGCGTATAAAAAAATTCCTCTTTTTTGGAAAATGATAATCTTAAAATATCTGTACTCTTTATTGAGAACAGTATTGAATAATATTGTATTTAAGATTATATTTACATAATTTAAAGCTATGATTATATAATTTTTACACACGGAAGAACGGGATAAAAATATATATATAAGCGAGACTGACGGCGTTGTTAAAAGATTAATTACGATACGTAATCTTAGTAAACTCGGTAAATATTCGGTAAATTATATAAAGACGTAAATCATGTGATAAAGTCATACGCGAATGTAGGCGATAACCGATTAATAGAGTAGATTAGAGATAATGTATTTTGACTGAGGAACTCGGCAAACTTCTTAATCGAGTTCGAGTCGAAAATATATTTTTCTGTTGGACTTTTTGTACTGACAAAAAGACGTATTCTCATATCTGTGCAGAATTAATGTCAAGTTGTACTAGGACCAGTCACCAGTATCAAAAAATGTACACATCAAATGGGCAAATATGAAGACTTATGCAGCAAGCATATTAACTATAATAAAGTTACAGACCAGAACGCTGACTAATTTGTCATGATGTGCAATTATAGGGGGAAACAAAGAAAGATGTCTCTTTGATGTGGACTTATTGATGTTTTATAAGACTACACCACTTGCTTCTACGATATAAACTCCGCGGTTTTCTCTCTCATTATCATAACCCCGTAGAGACCCTTGACACAAGTGCAATGACATGCGAACGCCGTGATGAGGCTCCTCTGTCTTTCGTATATAATATACTATCTGTTTCAATAAGTAAAGCTAAAGTTTATCTGTTACTAATTATTTAGATATGAGTTAAAAAAATTGTGTGAGAGGTAGATCAAGTAATCAATTTATTTTTCAGAAAGAGATAGAGATTATACAAGAACCTTAGTGAATCTCTCTCTAAGAAAGGATTGATAATAATCAAATTCTAGTACAATTTTATATTTCATTATAGGTGCAGTTTTATATTTAAAGTTGTATATGATTGTTTTGTATTACTTAGTGCAATATCTCTTGCTTACTGATTGTTATCGTTCTGATTGTTATTTTGTACAGTCTGTTACCAACTTACTGTTAATATACTAAATGCTCATGTAATATTTTTATTTTTGCTCATCACGGCGATCATAACTAGTCTCCCGACCTGCGTAGTAGAAATTAGTGCGTCACGATTAAATATTTATATTCATGACTACAAGCCGAGTTTACACAAGCAGCGATATTTTCCATCTGCGCAATTAACGACGATGCATTTTAAGCCTCCGTACACCGATAGTTTGACTCTCTGTATTTAATTTCGTCGTAAAATCTCGTTACTCTCCGTTGCGTTAAATTTTACGAAACATTGAATTACAGCAAATGCGTTATCCTACAAATCTATCGCAATTTTCTGTTTCACGGAAAATTACATCAATATTTATTTTAATTGGCGTTTTTGTTCCTATTTACTAATTTAATTCGCAAACATTGTCTTCTCGTATTGTTTTACGATAAAGCACCCATGAAAGAAAAAAAAATTCTTAATCAGAACAATATTTACTTTGATATAAAACAAATATTATGCGCGCTTTTATGTAACACTTCACACGATAGCGCGAAGAAATTTATGATTTTAGAAGCAATCACATACGTCAACTGAATTTATATCAAAAAATTTGAGATAAATCTGAGAATTTTACATGATTGTACTTTTATGTCCTATTTTTTATTCTTTTATTATATCATTTCTTTATGTATGACGCGCTATAAGTGGCAGTATGGAAAACAATTATTTTAAATGCGGTTTGTCTAGTTTGTTCCGGTTAAAAATATTGCAAATGTTTTAAAAAGGATCAACTAATTACGACTATTTTACTCACTTATCATTTGTATACACATATACATGTATATAGCGGTTATTTCCATTCGAGCACCGGAAGTCCTCAAAGATAATAATATATTCAGAGACACCATTTTAAAAATACGCTTTAATATCATGGCAGAATCGATCATTTATTATGTAAATGTATAATCCTTATTTAATACCGTTGTTTGCATTATGGAATGAAATTCCATGTAAAGAATGGAAGATTTACTCACAGAAGAAGAATGAAATTTTATTGAAATTTCTAAAAATTTAACTAGATACAGATTTAAAGATAATTTTGTTGGACCATAAAATAATTATGTAAGAAACTTAAGTATAATGAACAATATTGCAAAAAGTTTCTAGCAACCAGTTTATTTTGATAATTCAACAAAATTATTTTCAGATCTGTATTTCAGTTAAATTTTTAGATACTTCAGCAAAATCGTTCTTTCCGTGCTGTTGCTGATGTAAACTCGACCATCACATCGACAAACAAACTGAGCGCATTGATCCCTTGCAATCCGACAGATATAATACTGTACAACGATTCGTCTTTCACAAAAAAAAATATCAATAATTTTTGACAGACCTTTTAATTTTTATATGTTACAAATGTAATATGTATCTTATATGTATTTCCTATATTACATAATTCCCACAAAAATATCTGAGAAGGCAAGGATTGAAGCGCACGGATAAAAAATGATAAAAAAGAAAAAAATGCGTAGTGTGAAATACGTGACGAGAATAGGTGCTATTTGGTAGTTAAAAAGCAAACGGGGGACGGAAGAATAGTGAAGAGGGCCCACGATGAAAACATATAGGTAGTTCATTTATAGGTAGAGAAAAGATATTTTATACGCGATGTATTATATACGCGCGTCCGGAAACAATGTGCCCATGTGCACGTTGATATATGTATGAATACACGAAATACCATTGTGCGCGATACCGATTACCGTTTTGTCAGAATTGAAATCTGATTATATTCAACATCACGACGAAGAGAATTCCTCGCAGTGAGTTGTCACAGCATTTGATGCAGTTCTCATGCTGGATTTATGCGTCTCCGATGTGGATTAGTGTTTGTCAACGAAATTCCGTGGTCCCATTCGTGAAACATGTATCCCATGACACAGTAAATATTTTGAATTTTGGGTTAAATAAATCACGCCATGTCGTATAATTGAGCAATAAGAAACTTCCAAATAAGTCAATTGTGAAATGGAACATAAAGTCGAGAATAACATCAGATATTTCATAATATCTTTCGTATCTAAAAATTTGTTAATTACTTCAAATATTTGATACAATAATGTTTGTGTTACGAAACTATGATACTACGACGTAATGATAAAAATTGCTTGAAAACAGCACGAGACTCAGTGCTGAAATGAACCGCATCATCCGGTTTGTAATATAGTGTGGAATACATGGCTCACGATCATGGAGAAAATTCTCTTTCTCTGGCTATATATCTATTAGAGCTACGATCCAGAAAGAGCGATTATGATCAGAGAATTGTCAACTATTTAATTATACGAGCCAGTAAATATATAAGCATCGATGATTAAATTAACTACACACGCGCGCGTTCTTACAAACACATACACACAAATACATAAAGAAAGAGAGAGAGAGAGAGAGAGAGAGAGAGAGAGAGAAACCTTCCTTTGTACATTTATAAAGCCGACAATCGCGGCTGCGATGTAGAGAAAGAGACGTATTAATCATGGTTTAATCGGAGCTGAAATATTGTTAACAGCAGCCGTTTGTGCGAGGTGGAGAAACGATGCAATTTTGTGTCCAATTTACTACGGTCGCAGATAACGCAGAGGCGATCATCCAGCGGTGCATCGGTCGTTTTAATTCCAACGGAAATGCACATGGTTATTAGCGCGTCCGCGGCGTGACCCCGTTAAGAAGCCGCAATTTTAACACACCTACAACCGGTCGACGACAACAGACTGCGTGGTATATTACCGCGGTTAAAAGCAAAGACAACGACTGTTCTGTCCCCGTTTCGCCATCAGTAAGGCGATATCGCGCTGCCATGCAGAGGACTATCAGCGAGAATAAGACTTGGTGGTAGTAAAAAAAAATTGCTTCGAACGCGACGTAGTTGGCTGCAGTTACTCCCTTACCTCGTTCCCAATTAGAATCGAAGTTTTAATTGCGGAAGCCTGGGGTCAAGGTGACTTAATATAAAATCTGATTATATTAACTCGATTATTATATAACCGACGTATGGCAGCGCGAAAGATTTTTATGTGTTATAATATATAAAAACAATGTTTCTTCTTCATTTTTCTTCGAACGTTCTTAACAATTTTAGCAAAAATGATATCTTTTAAACCTGAAACACAATTGAAAAACACAAACAATATAAGATACAGGAAATAACTAACAGTTTATCAAAAATCGTGTATATATGAAAGTACACAGTTTCTGATAGATTGCAATTATTCCCTGTTCCTATTGCTTTCAATTGTCTTAGGCTTTTAGCACTTGGAAAATTGATGAGAATTTAAGGATTACATGAATGTCAGTTCCGGGAAAAAATTCTCTTTAGACATTCTGATCAATTTTCATTAATTTTCCATATCTGAATCCAGACGGTGCTAATGACATATTATAATCTGCGACGTATATAATTAATTCTTGATTTATAGAGCATGTGTGAAAGGATCATGAGATCATCTCGTTAACTGCGACTGTGGCATACGATATTAATCATTATTACCCTCACTAGCGCGGTAATGCGCGCGGAATGTATAAATTTTGTATTTGTTTGTTTATTTATTGTTAGGTAGAGAGCGGACATGATGGTTCCGCGGCTAGGCAGACGTCACCAACTTTAGATGATCGAGACCCTGTGACTGTTTAGCCTTTAGATTTTATTAGCGACGTAAAAATGATGACTAAAATATTATTTTGTTGATATATACATATTATATATATAGATATATAATTACTATTGATTATGAATTACGAATAATCTGTAAATATACGAGAATACCGCAATGTCGTGTTTCTCCTATAAAATTATCTCGAGCGTTATCTCTCCTCATCCCGAGGTTTTTCCAAATCGATTTTTTGCAAACGCATCCTTTGCTGAGTATTACTATACTAATCAGAAACGACGATAATTAGACTGATTATCGCCATTTACCTTAATTTATCGCTATTTTCTATCGTTTTTGCTGATAATCGCAAATGTTCGATGTCTCCAATTATTATATCTCCAATTATTCTTTTAATTCAAAACATGGATATCTGAATGTTTTTTCAAATCCAGTTCTGTAAGAAAATCTCAATTTTATCATAATTCTATTAAAGTTTTATATTCGATTTCACCTAGATAGAACACAAAATTATAATAAAATAAAAATTAATAGAAATTTAATAAATTTAATCTAACTAAAATTAGATTAGTTAATCATTTATTTTGAGTATTAAAAGTATTATAGATGGTACTTGTAATACTCAAAGTAAATGATTAATTGACTAGTATTAATATTAAATTTCTATAAGATAAGTATAACTGATGTCATTGTGATTTTTTTCTAAAATAATAAATAAATCTTTCTATTGAAGTGCAAAATAAAATTATTTTTACTTGATATAATTTTGATATTATTATAATTTTATGTTCTACCTAAGCAAATTTCGGTTTATTTGCAAATTTATGAAATATATGCAACAAAAGTTCATAAAAACAGTATTGTTTCGTTATATTATTGTCGAATCGACGATTTTAAACGCGAAATGGAATACAGACGATATTTTATATAAACTCGTGTGAATTTATGTTACATGACAGTTTCTCGAAAATAAACATTATTATACGTATAGTAGCGATATTCATATAAATTTGCATAAATTCACAGCAGTAAAGAATTTCACATTATACGCGATTCCATGCATTGATGATTTTCCTGACAACAATAAAAATCAAACCGTAAATCGAGAATATACGAAGAGTAAAAGAAGTATAAATGAAACTTCTAGGAGGCGAAAATAGAGATAACGAAATGTAAAAGAAGCATAAACAACTCTTTTACATTTCGTTGTTTCTATTTTCGTCTCTTAGAAACTTCTTTTACGTTTTTGTCATTCTCCTCTTACATTCCGATTTTTATTTTTGCCAGAATTTCCTCGGAATCGGAACCGGGTTCGAATTCGAATGGAAAACTATTATGACAATAAGACAGTCGTTATGTCGGTGAATCAATGAAACATGCTGTGAAAATGAGACATCCGAATGCGGATATTTTATATATTTCACAAAATGAATTGTGCAAATCTATAAATAATTATCGTGATACAACGAAAATCATTTATACATAAGTGGTAACTAAACTCTGTGGAAAAATAAATTTAACTTTTTTTTTATACAGTCATTTTCATCAATTTCATTCAATAAATTATACTTCGTTAAAGTATCGGATTTTATAGAAAATGAACGCTGTTGCTGTTCCATTTTCGGTAAGTCTCTTCTTCCCTTACAGAAATTTAATACCAATTTATTACATTGCAAGACAGTAATTAATTACTTTTTAAAAGTACTAAAAGTATTGGGCAATAGTGCTTTAATACTTAATATGTAAATAATAATTATAATTACCATCTATTACTGTTAAATTGATCAATAATTAGATTTCTATAAAAGTTTCAGATCTCATTATTGTATTTTTGTGATCTTATATATTAATATTAAATTCAGTTCAAGAATACTTATACTCAATTCGAAGGAATTCTTGATAAAAACACTTCAGAATAAATTGAGATTGGAAATCGAATAAAAAATATATCGATTGTTCCTCTGGAATTTCGTCGAATATATATCTGAATTTTAAAAATCTAAAATTTAAATATAAAAAAATATTAAACATTAAACATTAAAAATATTAATTAATATAAAGATGAAAATTCTATCCGAGTTTTCAAAATGATCAAAACAATCTCATTCCAACTGTTGTAGAATTTGCATAAATTTGCGTAAATTTCAAGTAACAAGATCAATTTCGCTCCAGTTAGCAGCAGTTGATAAGTCAATGAATCCTATTCATGCTGGAATGTACATGTATTATTTTCAAACAGAAAAATCAGCAGAGAAAAAGAGAGAAAGAGAGAGAGAGGGGGAGGAAGAGGGGGAAGAACAGCATGCGCATTGAAAGCTTTGTACAATCCCTGTCAAAGTTTAATCAATTTTCGCGATCCCGAGCATATTTCACCAAACGCGACGTAAACTTTCTTAAAGGACTGTACTGCGCGAGAAAGAGAAAGAACGATAACCGCTTGAAGTTGTCTCTCTCGGGTGACGTTTCGCAAGCGCCAGTGAGCGCCGCGCGGTTCTAGATTGGATAGAGTTCAGTAAGGTCACCAGCCTCGCCGGTACGCGGGTTTATGTTTCTACGTGCTCTTGCGTTTCTCCAGGATCTTTTTTCGTGTCGAAATCGCGCTCGCTCTTTAATTTCTCTCTCTCTCTCTCTCTCTCCCTCTTTCTCCCTCTCGCCACGTCCAACGTCCGACCATCCGACGTCGTTCTGTCGCGAACAGTCCGACGAGTTTCGCTCGTTCCGCTGTGCTCCGCTGCCATTTCCGAGCTGTCGTCATCGTCCGTTTCCCACGGACGCGGGGACGCAGTCGGCCGACGTCAGCTGCTGATACGTCGCGCACAAGTTCCTTCCGCAGTTCTGAGGAACCAACTTCTTCTCTATAGAGCAGTAGTGCGAGGTACGTAGGATCTTATCTTGCCGCAACTTCCCCCCCTCGCGTCTTCACGCAGCAATGCATTTCGAGTCCCGCGAGTTCCGTCAATGCCGGTTACCGCGGAGGTTAGGCGTTCGCGCGCGCATCTGCTCCGCGATAGCTCAGATAGCTGCGATTGCGATATGTTAATTCAGTCGGCGAGATGAATAAACGTCCGTGACGCGTCGCGACATTAATCCAAAATCGACGGATCGATCTCGACACCGCAAAGTGAGACTCCGATTTGAGAAAGGAGAATCAAGTCAGATCAGTGTCTCAATATCGCGATGGGACAAGCTCTGTGGGAGATTAATTCTTAAGATTCTTAAGACTCTTTCTATAGATTTCAGGTAGAAAAAAAGTCACATTAGAGTTCGACTCCAACGATTCTTAACTGTCCTTAACCCGTAAAAAAAGTGACAAAAGAATGTACATATAATTCATCGGCAGCCTTACAAGTGTAAGTCCTTGGAATTTCCATGTATTTTTGAGTATAACAAAAGAACGTAACAAAAGAAAGCTATTGTTCTTCATCGCGGAAATGGTGACAATCTGTCTAAGATATCATTTGTACGGAAACATATGTATTTGAGGATTTCGATAGAATTCATGCAAGAATTCTTTACAATAGTCTATTAAAATATGTTATGGATGCTCATTAAAGGGTCGTGCGAAGTTGTTGAATGTTGGAATGTCGTTGCGCGATAATTATTGCATTCGCAATTGTTCGCAATTGTACGGAGGCGGGGCTGGGGGGAAAGGCAGAGAATCCATATACGGCTAACTTCATGCGAAAATGAGAAGTAACATTTGCATTTACATGAAATTAAGCGGTAAATTGTGTCTTGCATAATACACGGCGCTTCCTAACCTCACAACTTGCTCGATGATGTAGGAATTCTTTTTGTCGACGAGAATTATCCTCGGAATTATTACTGAGAGATATATTGCTTATTTATTACAAGGACAATAAAAAAAAAATTTTCGTTTTTCAAAAATAAGTTTGATATTTTGAATCATTAAAATTTTGTAATTAATTTTGACATGCAACTTTTATGTAAGAACTGAATAATTGTCGAAGAATAAAAGTATGTATCTTTAAAATGTTTTTTCTTTTTTTTTCATGTTTGTGTTTCTTTTTTATAAGGAATTAAAAAATAATAATTTTTATGTTATGGTAAATGAGCGATATTGTGTAATATTTTTATAATAATAATATATATATATATA
>Ga0157364_1002965_pt1 | contig 16240 bp, 7 predicted proteins | sample AttsexASBM2_FD_111476 | JGI IMG/M metagenome (GOLD analysis project Ga0157364, IMG submission 111476) | Fungus gardens microbial communities from leaf cutter ant in Ribeirão Preto, State of São Paulo, Brazil - Atta sexdens ASBM2 | ecosystem: Host-associated > Fungi > Mycelium > Unclassified ...
GTGTGTGTGTGTGTGTGTGTGTGTGTGTGTGTGTGTGTGTGTGTGTGTGTGTGTGTGTGTGTGTGTGTGTGTGTGTGTGTATCCATGGTGAATATAATATGTGCGTTCGCCACGAAACTCGTAAGAGGAAACTAAATTATCGCGGGGGCCACGTATGCGGCATTCACGCGATAGATATTCTCGAGGCTACGAGCGTAGCCTGAGAGTTACGAGTGGCGGGCTACTTACTTTAATAATGTATAATTAGAGAACCCAAATGCATTTCGTTATATGTAAATATTATCAGGGACTTGGCAGTTCGCGTGCTTTACGCGCAGTTGTGGTCGAAGCTTCTCTCCATGCTCCATATTTAATAGATGTATTTCTCCCCCTTCGTGTGTTTTAAGCACACTTCAAGACTTACTATACTTACATTTTGCATACGTACGGAAAGAATTACCGAAATGAGTTTTTTTTTTCAATATATGCATTACATGTATATAATTCACAAAGAAATTCGATATTTATGTTATAAAGGAACAGGTCCATAAATTAACTTCAATGTACATTACATAAAATTTATATTAAAAATATGAAAATGAAAAGCAAGTAAATGCATACATATTTTTTAATGAAGGATTTTGCATAAGAAGAATATAGATATTAACTTTTTTCATATTGAAAAATGGATTTTTTGATGATTTTTCATGGTAATGTTTCATTAAAATTCCGAGAAATATAAATTTATATTGTGATATCTATATATATGACTTTTAGGTATAAAAGAAAAATGTAATATTTTCTTTCGCAATGATAATGAATTCATATATTAATCAATTAGTCAAATTATAGCGTTGTTTTATATTTAAACAAAAAAAAAAAATCTAAATTATTTTTACAGTGAAGCATCTAAATTATTCTAGTAAGTTAATGCCAACTATCTCCATCTCTCTCTGCGCTTTTCCTTGTTTATGCAAATGCTCTTATATGTAATGTAATGCTCGTATGCGGACCGGAAGAAACGTATTAAAAGGGCGATCCTCGCAGCCCGACACTGCGGATTAGTAACGGCGACTGACTTGGATGTGGAAAAGCCGCAAACGCGATGTCGCGCTGTTTTCTTTTCGCGCTTTCTTCGACTAGCAGCGTTTAAGCTTACCGTATTTGCTGCCTTCTCATTCTTCCGCGTTTACTTCCGTTTTTCTGTCTCACTCGCAACGGTAACCGAAGAACGATAGCAGACTTTGTGTAGGTGGACTGCTAATTAAGTAATTATTCTATTCTTTGCCCCGACATTTTACGTCGATAATAGTGCCTTTTGCAAAGCAAATGAGAATAATAAAATAATCGGAAACAATATCGAAGTGCAATGAGTGATAGATGGAAAATATAAAATGGAGAAGAAGTGGGAAGACATATGCGTGAAAGTGCAAGAAGAGAGAGAACGAGAGACAGAGAAAGAAGAAAAAGAGAAGAGATGGAAATGAGTGGCAAAAAATAAGAGTGGAGGCGGGACGAAACGATATGAAATAAAAGGATTTGCGCTTTATAATCGTGAGACTGTCTGGCCACGATGAATGAGCGGACCGTTTAAAAAAGATTGGATCTGCTGGACGGCTGGTGGGCTGGCAGCGTGCCTACCATTTCTACTTGTCTCTCTATTCCTCCCGTTTCGTTCTTCCCATTCGCCCGCGCCGTCTTCGTCGTAGTCGCAATCGTCGCGTTGACGACTTTGTCCGCGTATTAATGGATAAACGGATTCGATTTCGAGCCAATGAACTCGACACGATCGAAACACGAACTCCATCAACGGAATCGTCACTTTTTATATCGCTTTCCTTTTATCGTCGTACATATTCACCTATTCGTTACATGTATAGACCTGATACTGATAAAAGTCCAATACGAGACAATTTTTAATGCCGTGTAATATTTCTGTGGTTTCCCTTGCCGGAATGTTCCGAAATGAATAATAGAGCGAAATGATTTGGCGTCAAATAGACGCCCTTGATTTCTGCACGATTTATGACGATCAAAAATATACCAAGAATATTGTAATCTAATTGATTTGATTAATTGTTTTACTATTTAACATGAATTTGCAATGTAACGATCATTTAAGATAAAGATCATTTTTAATGATAATAAATTTATTAATTTCAACATATCAATTTGCTAAAAATAATATATTTATAAGTGATAAACATTAGCAACTGTCCTTATACCAAAAAAATAAAAAAAAATAAATAAATAAAAAATAAATTCATAAAATATTAATTCAGAAAAAGTGTTTGAGATTGATTATTTAACAAAATATTAATAAATATCTCTCTAATAAATATTGCAACAATAAAATCTCGTAACACTCACAGTAAATTGGACATTGTAAAGGAACGAAAACGTTGTCAACGTAAAAGAGAAAAAGCATCTCGAGAGAAATAGCACACTTATCGTCAACATTGGTCATTCTCCGTTCCAGAAAGGTTCAACGAAGAGCTCTGCAATTGGTATCGTATCTGAAAGCAGCCTTTGAAGATGTTTCAAAGGTGCTTCTCTCCAGCAATACGAGAGTGATAAAAAAAAAGATTCTAGATGTGCAGCACCGTTAAACGACGACGCTCACGACGATCGCACTTGAGTTTCATGTGTTTCCGTTGAACGGAGAAACGGACGTCCCTGAACTCCTTTCCTCCTGAAATCCTTCGCTTACGAGTACATGATAGATGCGTTTGACATGAATCGCCTCCACGGTTCTGCCGTCGAAAGCGCGATAACGGGCTTCTCGTTTTTCACTCTGAGGGAAGCCGTTGCTTCCGTTCCATATGATCGACGTATCTTTAAATCATAGCGCCGTGGTACCTCAGTGGTTGTTACCAAGGAAGGATAAGCTGCTGAGATTACAGATCGATTAACGAGTTAATTTCTAAAGTAGTGCTCTCACTTTCCACCGCAGTTCCCGTGTTTTCTCGTTGAGAGATCGTATCTCATTGAAATAATAGGAGTGGCCACTTTCGTCTTATCTAACAAATAAAAACAACGACCGGAGTAACGAATGTACGATTTTGTATTCGAGATTACTCTCTATTTGGGTAATAGAATAAAATTGGAATATTATCTCGCGTTGAATCTCGACGGACAGCGTCGCTCGCGGTGTCATCTATTGAATATCTTGTACCTGTACGCGTTCTGACATGAGAAGAGCTTGGTAGCACTTGAACCCTGGCACTGGCCAGACTCCCTGTTTACCGACACGGTGGTAATTACTGATACCGCTTTAACGTCTGCGCCGTGTCCGTGTCTCAGTGTTCAGAGCCATCACGGCGCCAGGACGTACCATAGCTTGTTTATATAGAAAGCGGAAACTTCATCGTACCCGTGGACCACCCACACACGCTGAGATTACCAACGTGCGTGCTAAAATCACCAAACGCAGTCGAAGCAAACGGATACGAGATACTCCGTCCCATGAATTATAGGCGCAACGTGATTTGTCATCAGTCACATACGAAATTCGACACCGCCCGTTATCAAAATTATGGCCATGCAGATGATTTCATTATTGAACGCGTCATTATTGAACACATTATTGATCACATTTAATGCAATAAATTCTACTTTTTTCATAAATGCATCTTTGTAATAAAAAAATAAAATAATTAATAAATAAATATATAAATCGTTTTCAGAGTTAATAAAATTATTAGAAAAGAACTATAAAAAATTTTTCATTTGTTATATATAAGTTATTAAATGAAATTAATCTATAACTTAAAAATATTAATAATTAAATAAGTTCTAGAAAATTAAATTGTTGAAACAGTTGAACTTCTTGAAAGATTTCTTTTTTATGCCATCATCTTTACTTCTACTTTACTTCTATTTTCATGAGAAACAGCTATCACTAAACGTATCATTTAGCCAACAACGAAACAATCTCTGTAATGCACAGATATTCGCTTCACTAATAAGTAGTGGCCGTTCAAAGCTACAATTCAACCAGAGTCTATACGTAGTCGACATGCTTATTCTCATTAGTCGCCTACACCCCATAGATGGTATTTGAGCAATGTAGATCGAATCATCGCTAATATTCAGTTATTGCTGTGCGTCTTATCTTAAATGCATGCCGATTATGATCATCATTCTCTTGATCTGAGAGAGAGAGAGAGAGAGAGAGAGAAAGAGAGAGAATCGGAAATTAAAGTTCATTGTAACAATATTAACAAACAAATTTTTGCATGATTGATTTATTAAATGTTCTAATTCAGATCAAATTTAGCAGATATTAATTTTTTTATTAAATTATTATGTTGTATTTCCAACAATTGCATTAAAAAATTGATAATAGTTTAAATAATTTCATCTTTAACGTTTGTGAAAAATAGGAATAGTTTGATAAATTAAATAACTTCAATCAAAATTTTCCAATACGCCAAAGACACGCGTGCAAGTTTTCTCGAGTTTGCCATACGATCGACATCGCAAAGCAATCGGAATGACACGAATCGAAATAGCGAAGCTCGTACAGACAGTGGGAAAGAAAGAACATGGGGAGAGAGAGGGGGGGGGGGAAAGAGATGGCAAATAGCGAATACGGCCTGTGAAAGATAATCGAACATAGCGGGGACCCTTCTGAATCATCAGCGGCGTTGCTTCTAATTTATACTCCTCGACCCGCAAACAGGGGAGGCTAAATAAACATTGACTGAGCTGACAGGTGAGGAGAAGGAGGTGAAGAAGTGTGGAGATGGAGCGAGCGCAATCACAGTGAGATTCGATCCGAAAGAAAAAAGTTTATCCGATATCCAATCAGAATTGCGGGTTTGTACTATCAATCATAATATAAATATATAGATCATAATATAAATATATGCTTCTTTATAGGCAATCATTATTCGATCGTTCCTTTTTCAAAAACTAGATACGATATATACATGATAAATATTAAAATAATAAAATTGATAAGACTCAGTATATTGGTTTTCTGTTGAATTATTAATAAATCTATATGAAAGCAATAAAACCGTGTTTGGTTATTCATAACATACAACCTCTAGAAAATTTATGCTTTTATTATTAATGATTAATGCAATTTCTGAATATTTCATCGATAATTTACTAAATAATTAAAAACATAATTTCTACTACATAAATATTTATAATTTTTTATTATCTAAAATTAATTTGATTTGAATTGAAATAAATAATTAAAGTAAGTTACTCTCATGATAATAAACATAGAATAAAACTTTATAACGTGAAAAATGATCCTTTTTGTGTTACTTATATTGAATATGGCCAAAAGAAATCATGTAGAGTCGGTTAAAAAAACTTTTTTTTTATATTCTCTTGGACGATATTCTCGTAAACTTTCATAAGCACGCTATAGAAATTGGAAAACGAGGTGTCTTTAAAAGTAAATGGTTTGTACCAAATTTTAGCGAAGATTTCGCAGCCGATACAATTACGTCGAACGCATTTAAGCTCAGAGTATATCGTCACGATTAGCCGAATGAATTCAATCGTAAATGTAACCCATGCTCCACGTAATGAACACATTCGATTTAGTCATTCGCGAGAGGTTTGCGAATATACGGCAACGCTGTTGCACGTTACCGATCGGCATGACGCGGTCATTTAAATACAATTACGAGCCGTTCTGCATCGAGGGTCGGTACGGGTCACAGCACCGGGAATGCGACGACGTTATTAAAACAAGACTGGAATGAGAGCCGATGTTCCTGTTTCATCCAGGGATTTCTTGAATTTCTCTGGATTAATTCTTACGGCAGAGCTTCGGGCGACTCTAGGTAAGTCTGCTTCTATGCACGAAGCTCTTATCGTTCCGATGGTCATTACATTTGCATCCGCGTCGTCCCAGTGGCGGGATGGCATCGCTGAACTTATTTGGGACACAAAACACGCCCGGCAACCTCGAACGGTTCAAAACTGAAATTATTCAATTAGCTTAAAATCTCGGTAGAGACCACGAGTGGCTTCATTAAAGATCGGGCTCTAAGAGGATTTCTCCATGAAGTAGGTTGATACAAAAGTCCGGAAGCACAAGATAGCGGTGAGTACGATCGCTGCAGTGACCTGCCAGCAGCAAGATTAGTAACAAGCACGATAAAATCATCGGCATTGAACTCTACGAAGACAGTACGTTCCTGAATTCCGTTTCTCAATTGTTTTCTAGAAAAAAGGTGAAAGGAACGAAGGATCAAAAGATAGATAATGCAATAGTTACTGAATCATTGAGTGCAGTAAGCTCCTCTCACATACAATAAGCTTCTACTGCGCACTCGAAAATATACGTTTCGAAATAATCAAAACTACGAAAACCGTACAAGAGCAAATATAAAGGCTGTTTACGTCATTTGAAATCCCTTAAAATTTTTGTAAATAAAATTTCCTCGTAAGAAAACAAATATATATTCGGACGTTGAAGAAAGAAAAAGCGAAGTTTTGTACTGAGTACAAAAAGTACAAGTAACGCGAATAACCAATAATTTAATCCTTCGTTAATAATGTGAAATTCATTGTAGTCTGTAATTTGGGTCATTGAGGTTTATATTTTTTTCAATGAAAAAATATAGCAATAAATTTCTATCTGAAAATTTGGAGACACGGTAGTGCAAGACAAGGTAGGCTAAAACAATATATTGAGCTCTTCTTGCGTGTCTTAAGACGTAGATAATTAATAATTAATAATTAATGATTCAATATGTAGATAACTTATAAAAGATTTCTTTCTAGATAAATTATGTCTATTAAGTAACCTATCGACCATTATTTTTTTTGAAAAATCTTGATAATCCTTAATTAAATTTTCTGTTACAAGAATTCTTATTTATACAAAAATATCTAATAATTATATATGACGCTCTAGAAATACAGAGAATACGTGAAAGTTATGTTCATATCTACGTTCATATCTACGTACATCTATTTTCATTGTCTACGTTGCTTTCTATGGATGATTGCGGTATCACAGATCCCACTGCTTACTCTAATAGGAGCGTGCAATAGCACATAAATAGCTCCGGCTTTAGGCGTAGTCCTCTTACTGACCCCGCTCGTCTCAACCCCGGGAGAGATCCGGGTATATACCGTCTGCGGTAACTGCCGTCCGTAGTTCCGGGATTCCTTATGTAAATGGTTATCACAATAGGTGCAAAACGAGAGCAGAAGGAAGGAGCTGGAAAGAGAAAGGAAAAGAAAAGGAGGTACAACTGTGAAGGAGAAGGCAGGTGATAGGGAGCCAGGGACGGCCGATAAGGACTCGCTGTAGAGCTTTTCCAAGTCGTCCGCCTATCATGAGAACTACGACATCGCTATCGCAAACTCCGTGTAAAAGGTGCAGTTAAACTTTATTGGCTACGGCAATAGTATAGCGAGACAGCGGGGCCACGATTCTGCGAAAAGATTCGCGCCTTAAGAAGTAGCACGACAGGCGAAACGTGTCGCGGCAAGATCTCGAAACAAACGCTCGCAATCTAACGGGCTACAGTCACGTTTGAATCTTGAAATTCATATAAGTGAGGACTGCCCGTATGCGGTCGGAAACGTGCAGCGTGATATCGAATGAGAAAATGTGAATTGCAGCGCAGTGTATTGTTAGTACATACGCGAAGCGCATTCAGGGTCTCGCATTCTGTTTTCTACCCATAGATTTCGTGATCAATAATTTAAAATTGACTTCTCCCCAGAGAGAAAATTTATTTTGTTGTTCAGTTATATACAATTTATAAGATTGAATTTTCGGTAAAAAGATTTTCGGTAAAAAAAAAAGAAATGAAAACCCATTGGATAAAATATACATATTTTAAATTAGTTATTAGCTTTCTTAATTTTAATTCAAAATAAAAATTGCTAAAAAATTGTTGTAAAATTTCAATCATTCTTATATTTCAGAATTACTTAAATAATACATACATTTACGTAATAAAATAAATAATTATATAACATAAATTGTGGTTTTATTTAAGCATCCATTTTATCATACATAAAGAGATGCGTAAGCATAATATACGACTTTATTTAAAGCACAACACGTTAATGTCAGTTTAAACATCTGTGTGTAAAGTGTAATTAACCATGGATGCCATTTTCGTTTACGAATTTCCAATATGCACGTCCATGAGCAACAAAATGTTAGCTCACCACTAAAATCGGATTCCACCGAATACGTTCATGTGGTGCAACACGCAAATGGCGAACAAACTAATTGGCTACGTACCTGCGATTAAATAAAGTGTATACCGTGGTAATAGCCAATAACACGTTTTCCTCGCACATTTTATCGAGCGAGTATATTTTCTATAAATAAAAGGCGAATATACTTTTCCGCGAATGCAATTTTGTGCGAATGCAATTCTGCGGCAATGCTGGCGACCTTTGGCGTTCGATGAGATTACTGGGTGTTGGGAGAGCAACTATTTGCAGTTTGGCCAGACGAGTGACCATTTCAATTAACATTATTCGCACATCTTCCGCGCCGAAAGCCCCGCAGACCGGTTTCAAATTGAAAGGGCTACAGGAAAACTGTCTCACACAACGTAGACTGTTTGAAAAAAGCGTTCGAATTTATACAAAAATGTTTAGTTTTCAAATATTCTACGGCAGAATGTTGATATGCTGTTTACTATGGATACATCCGTAAGAAAAATAGCAGAGCCAAGGAAATTACACACGTCAGAAAACAATCCATTTCGAGTTTTTTAATGGCAATATCATGTTATACTACAAGTTGCGTTGTATTTTTTTTATAATAACATAATTTTCATCACAAAAAAAAACAATTATACGATAGTTTTGAAGCTCACAGTCTTTAAGTGTGACATTAATCGTGCGAGCTCTTAGGAATGTAGTAATTAACGTTGAGACGCTGTATGCGCCATTATACAACGTGTTTTATGTCCACACTTACCCCTCGAGACAAATAATGAAAAAAATACTTAATAAAAATACTTTGCATAATGAATAATAATAATGAAAAAAATACTTAATAAAAATACTTTGCATAATCAATGAAAAGATCTTTTAAAAGATTTTAAGAAACCTTTTAAGAGATTTTTTAAGATTAAGTAATATTTTCGTAATTTTTATACTCGCATTAATTAAAAATTGTTTATTTAAAAAATTATTATCTTAAAATTAAGAGAGAGAGAGAGAGAGAGAGAGAGAGAATAAGATATATTTAATGAAAATTTAGTATAATCTTTTTCAAGTTTTTTACAATTTAATAAAATCTTTATTATAAATAATTTATTAATATAAATTATAAAAAATTTATATGGAATATGTAGGGCAGATTTCATACTGCGGATAAGTTACGGTTAACTCGTTCAACTAAACATAAATTTTCCGACGTTGACTCATCGATTAAATATTTCTGATTTATAGCCGATAAATGCGAACGAATGACAAGTATAGTATACAAGGCAGATACAGCCACATTGCTGGGACAATTGTGGGAGTATCCGTCAGATCTATATGGATTGAAACAAACTCAAATGTATTCCATTCCGTGGTACGCATAAAAATTCATAAAGAGCGTGACTCTGCATTATTCAGGATGACTCGAGTATCAGGCTATTGAAGGAACGAATAAAGGAGATCGTTATAATTTCGGAAGATTCCTGGAATTCATATGCCGTTCGATACGTTCCTTTAATAATACATTGCGACTTCTCATATCCTTTTTTTTCGTTATGTTATGATTTTGGACCTCAATCGATTCGCGATGTATTAAGCGAATAATAATATCAGTCGTCTTGGGCGAACCGTTAAAGCGTCCGATACAGCGGAATTGTACAGTAACGCGACGCACACGGACGAGACGTATAAATTTGTGTACAAATAACTGCGTTTAACATGTTTGGAGATGGTGCGGATTCAAATGCAAATATCGCTTTAAGCGCGGCTTTGCGCCAACAGCTACAAATTACCTGTATTCTGAGGCCTTATGATCATAACCAGAGTACAAATTATATTTATCGCTTTAGCTGTATTCACGCAAAATTGTATTTCGGTGTGCGTTAGCACAATCATTATCGTAACGCAAGAAATTAAGTCGCGATAATTAATGGCTATTAAACATTTACGTGCTTCCTGTCAGATTCCGCTATCTTGTACTTCTTCCAACGTCTATTCATATATACAACTCATTTATCTTGTTTATAAATATTAGTTAAGTTGATGTAATTTATTATCAACTTATGAGCTAATATACTGTTCGTGTGGCAATATTGTTATTCCAGAACTACACATATCGGACTTCAGGTAATAATCTTAATAATTTTGCGGAGTTTGATTAAAATTGTGTATTTAAAAATTACAATGCGCGACAAGAGAAAATTTTAAGTGAAACAATGTTTTTTTTATAATAACGATTTATTCGTAATTTGATTCGATTATTTCAAAGTGATAAAATTTGTGTATATTTTGCTATTATTGAAAATTGTTGCAATTCACAATTCCCACATATTACAATGATATTCTTTGGATGTCAAAGTAACCAATGTCGGAGAGCTTTCATGAATTTTAAGTTCTGTAATTGTACGTGACAATGCAGTAAAATTCGTGGTACGTTTTTATTCCGATTCAGCGAATATTTGACGAGTGGATACATATCGGCCGGAGCCGACTTTATTCAAGCAGTGGTTACACTTACCAATTCAGACACACACGCGCATTGCACGTCGAATTTCGAATTCTGAGCTGACGCGAAATCCCGCCATCGCCACGATATTTTCACGAATATCCGTCTATCCGCCAATCTGATAGCCAAAGTTTGCTGTCGTCCAGGGATAAAGATCGCAATGTCCTTCCGTGAAGCGAGCGTGACGGACGAGAAAATTGCCATTGATTTTGTTGCAAGTGCACACGATGCCGGATGTCACGAGGGTTACCAGCAAGTCACGTTCTCGTCAAATCTTACCGCGTAAGCGTTCCGATTGAAGAATGTCTGCGAAAAATTGGCGATGTACGAAAACTGCGAACAGGAAAAAAATCAAAATCGAAGAGCGGCGAGAGCAAGAAAGAGACCGACAATGTGGTAAAATGTGTTGTAAGATCACGTCAACCATCGGCACCACTTGGAATTCGAGACGAAGGAGGTCGAGTGAGAACGCGTCGGAATTACATTTTGACGGCGTCGTTTGTCAGGAGTGGCCGAGATTATTAGGTTTACGAGTGGCTGGTCTCGCAAGTGTCCATTGAGAAAGACGGACGGCAAAAGAGAGACAACGACGTCGACAGAGGGAAAGTATATATACGGCTGAAAGAGGAGATAAAAGAGCAAAGAAGGAAATGAACACGAAAAAGACGAATAGGGCGCGCGAAGAGAAACCAGATACAGAAGGAAGAACGTGAAGAGAGAATCTAGCGGTTGGCCAAGCGGATAAGCCATTGAGAGATTTCTCTCTTACCTTACTTTCCTCCATTGACGTCGATTCGAAGAAGTAAAGCTCCCGGCGGTGCTTCGGAAGCATTCCTCTCCTGCGCTTTCCTCATTCCCCATTTTCTTCCTTATTATGCACGCTATACACGAAACGCCCCGTGCAATTTTACGATTCCTGCGTGAATTTGCCGATCGTTAGATTCAGGAACTGTCCCAATTTCGTCGTGATCGCGGCACGGGTTATATCGACGGATTTTTCAGATGTCTGCTAAACTATCCGATATGGAAATAAAACGTACCGTGTCACAGTATAACCAGGTAGCTGACAAACATCTCCCAGGTGAGCCGCATCATAACAAGAGGAAACCAAAATTGCATTTTCAGCGCGTGACATTTTTTGCGCGCGCGCAATTTTATTCCGCAATCGACATTAATACCCCACGCAAATAAACGTGAGATAAATAGGATTCATTATACAATATGGAATTTTCATACGTGTTGGTTTACAGCCTAATTGAACGAGCAATCACGAGTTTCATCACAACTCGCAAAGATTATTCATGAATATTGTATAAGAAGCTGATCAAATCTATTGTTTCACATCCTCTAATTTCTAAATAAATGGACAATCCTGCATCTATTGAAACACAATAATCTACAAGGAAAAAACGGTTTATTAAAGTCTAAAAATTTAGCAAGATACAGATCTGAAAAAAATTTTCTTGGATCATCAAAATAATTATGTAAAATATTCAAGCTGGAATCGCAAAATTTTTTGCTTATCGTATTTAATTTTTCTATATAATTATTTTGATGGTTCAACAAAATTATTTTTAAACTTGTATCTAAATCTTTAGAAATTTCAAAAAAAATCGTTCTTTCCATACAGATACAAACTATAATAAATGATCAATATATCTATTAATGTATATTTATACGATTACAATGTGTATAGTTTTCACTGGAAGTGAAACTAACATTTCATATGCAGAAATGAGGAGCTATCTTGAAAGCTGAAGAAATGTGGGTACAGCGAGGGTAACCAAGAATAAAAATTTAATTCCATTGAAGTTCAGATTCAAACCGCCATTGAAGTTCAGATCATCTCTCATAAATATTCTTTGTAATCCGTTAACGTTTCGCGACCTCGATATATCATTTGCTTGAATAAGTCTATGAAGAGAATTTTTTATATCCAAAAGAAGATAGGAAGAGGAAGATAGAGAAAGAGAGAGAGGGTGGGGGGAAAGGGATGGGTCACCATGGATCAACGATTTTCAACTCCCAGCAGGATTTGTCCACCATCTATCCATCCACTCTCTCCGTTTCCATGAATTTTCTGAAAGCCACGAGGTTAGTTTACGGTTATAATTCACGCCGTTTTGGGCCATGGTCGACGGCGGGGACGGACGTCCGCGTCGGAATACGACTTCCGTTTGCCACGCGACACGAACGTGAGAAGGGGCATCGGTGAAGAGGGCGACAGGCACGAATCGCCACGCAACGGGAGAGTTTATACGCAAAAATGAGCTCGCGCAATCTTGCTAAGTATGTAATTCAACCAACAGAATGTGAAATTGCTTTGCAACGACTTAATTATTGCATTATCAGGAGATACGATAATGGCTCGCATTAAGGACACACACAACAATATAACACTGAAAGCGTCCGAATGTAGCTATAAGGTTATTATTTATATGGCGTGTACGGAGTTCGAAGTTATTATATGGCGTATATGGAGTTAGTAAAAATGTACTTTTACAATAATGATAACATAAGCGTGGATGATAATAGTACAAAATATCATGTGTGATTAATTGATCATATCGAAGATTCGTCGTTGATTAATCAAGAGATATGGTATTGTTTCGCGCTAAGATCAAGCGCATTTATATTCATGTACACGCTCATTATGACTGTGGACAGAAATACGATTATGACAGATTTCGGAGCAAGATTAATATACCGGAGGAAAATAAGTGCGCAAAATTACTATATATTAATAAACTAGATTTTGATTAAAAATACGGAACAGTTAATTTTCTCCACGTGCCCTACGAGCATATTGTGATGCAAAGTCTGAATGTGTGAAACTATATTATCATTTTTTTAAGTAATTGTCGTTGTCGTCGTTTCTCGCTTTCGCCAAATATCATCGTGCTGCTGCAGAATGAAGAAAATGTCCTTTTAAAATTTTTGGCGCAAGAGGTGCTGGCGATGTAAAGTCCCTAAATATACACAGAGTTTGATAATGACCACAAAATATGTATGTGTAAATATGGCGTATATATTAGTGAGAATAAATATTCGTAGTGTTTAATACACATTGCGTACCTTTTCATCCGTGCGTGCTAACCTTAGGCAATCAAAAGATATCTAGGCGCTTGCCAAACTGTATGTAAAGACTCTATGGCGATGCATGGTCAGCGTTGCAATATCTTCTGCATTTTGTGAATTCTGCAGTGATGCGTATCATGATGTAAGAAGTTTCACTCCTGAGATATGTAGTGTTGATTAATTAAAGAGAGTTGCCACAAATGCAAAAAGCAATATGGCTTTACCTATGATCTGCGACAGATTAAATTTAGGTTATATGTTACCACGATGCTACCGTATTACTATTTGATGCTAAATTTTGATTAGCTGCTCCGAATTCAATCCTATCATATGTAACGAAATACCTTTTATTCTTATCATCATGCATATTAAGGTCTGGGCATTCGGCCCGATGCTACTTTCAATTAAAGATAAGTCTCATAGAAATAGTTCTCAATTGACGATCGACGTACCGAAAGTTATTGAATACGAGAAGGACAGACTCTCTTGCTGTTTCACTATGCCGAGTCGGACCGAGCGCAGCTTGCCTAGATATACATTGGCACTGGTGGAAGTGATGCCAGATTCGAGACGAGGGCAATCGAGTAGAGGAAGGTACACGCAGACCGAGAGAAGATATGCACACTGCGCATTTCCTCTACTCAATTCTCACGAGACTCTCGTCTCGAATCTAGTACCACTACTGACACTCTGCAAAGGCAAGTGACATTATGAGTGTTTTCCAGAAAAAGAATAAAACGATGATAAATATTATTTACATCCTTGTTGTCCATTAACGTTAAACTAAGAAAAAGAAACATGAAATAATTTACTACGTTTTACGGCCTTGTTAGCAACGTCTTACAATTAAATATATATATATTACATACGCATTTGAATACATACGACTATTCATCAAAATTATCGTTTCAGATAAGTTTTACAATCTTTATTCTCAACATTTCATATCGATCGGTTTGTTTCTTCGTTTTGTTTTAATTTTCAATTATTAGTTTTTGATTAGGTTTTGATGAAGAGATCAATAAAAGAAAACTCTTAGTACCTATCTACTATATATTATGTAAGAATATCAAAAGATTATTATTGAGAAACTTCGTTTGCAAGCAAAGATTAGTATACTTTACATCACTTCATCCTATTATTATGAGCTTAAAATTGTTCTTAAAAATATTCAGGTACAAAATCTTCGATAATTCTCTGCAAGATGAAGAGGTAAATCGCGTGTACATAAAATATCTACTGAAATAATTATATCTACGATTTTTTTCTATAGTATATCTTGAAATGCCATTATAAACCACAATATCACTTTATTAAATTAACAAGCAATTTAACAACTTTTTTGATGTTAATAATTAATAAGCATTTTTAAAGAATATTAATAATGTAAAGAATATTAAAGATGTTTATAAGAATCTTAAAATCTGCGAATAATTTATTCCGAAAAATATTGCCTCAGCCAAGGTTTGAACCTGGAATTTCAGTGATATTATTATTCTAGTTTTTCTCATGATGGCGTTTCAAGATCGAAAAAAATTTCAGCAGTAATATGCAGAACTACATACGTATATAAATTCACACAGAAATATTTAAGCATTATAAAATCCAGCTTTGACTGATCCAGCTTTGAATATTTAGAAACAGGAATTTTAGTATTTAATTAAATTTATTCTGATTGGTTTAAATTCATATCATATTATTATCATCTTTTAATGCTTAATATTTAAACAAAAGCGTATTACAATTTTGTTAGTTATTGCATTTAAAAGGCTTTCAAGTCATACACTCATCTATATATGTATAAAGGGAAAATATATCATAAATATATCAACGAAAAAAGTATTGAGGTGCAGATGCTGAATAAAATAGTCTTTTAATAAAGATATCTGCTTATATTCTCAAGTTATATAAGCATCAATATATACGTTGTGAACAATATAACAACACTGTTTCGATTGACAGCGTAAAGAGCCTTGTTTATCTCAGAAATAAAAAATATTATAAATCTGTTGATGTAAAAAAGATAAATTTATGGAAAATTGTGAAATACTATTGATCAATATAGTGTGTGCATATGTTTAATAAGATTATTAAGCTGCACATTAATTCAGCAAACTGTATAAAAAAATACATCAATAATACATATCAGGAAGATAAAATGTCAAACATAAGTGATTGGAAACTCTTTTATTCAAATTTCTTTCTGCTTATATCCTCACTATCAAAGTGTACGCGTATCAATATTCTTCCAGTGTTGTGCACATAGCCAACAACGGTACACTGACAATATTATAATCAATAAAATAGCTCTTCTTAACTCATACAAGAAAAGAGAATTGTAAATCTGTTTTAAATGAGAAGAAATAATCCTAATCTTTTAGAAGAAATAACCCTAACCTTTTATAATGCATGCGGTCTCGCGGATCCGTCATTCTCTTTGAAGTGCAATTTTTCTTATGTTTATGGTTCGTCTACAGTATCATAAGAAATCTAAATTATGATCCACTTCAAATAATTCTA
>Ga0157364_1002966_pt1 | contig 16235 bp, 13 predicted proteins | sample AttsexASBM2_FD_111476 | JGI IMG/M metagenome (GOLD analysis project Ga0157364, IMG submission 111476) | Fungus gardens microbial communities from leaf cutter ant in Ribeirão Preto, State of São Paulo, Brazil - Atta sexdens ASBM2 | ecosystem: Host-associated > Fungi > Mycelium > Unclassified ...
AGATAATGAGGAGTAAGAACTTCAGCTTTAGATTTACTAAAGATGTTAGTGAGTTTGTAATACTTGGAAGAGATATTAGTGAGGTTAGAAGCAGATTCTCCAAGGAATATGGAGCTTGCCTGAATATCTGAGAAGTGAAGACAAATTTGAAATTTGTTAGCATCTAAAAGTTTTGATATGTGGAGAAAAGCTGCAATACCAATGATAGTAATATTGGATTGCTTAGAAGTAAACACAAAGGTCTTAGATAACAGTATAGAAACTGCAGTGTTTGGTGAATACAGAGAGTCATTAAAAATTGATGGGATTGCCAATGGAGTGTTAGCTGCAATGCAAAGTGGAGCAAGATTTTCCTACAAAGATAAACAGAAATTTATTGACCTATTTATCAAGTCAATCAACAGACTGTGTTTGGTGAGCTAGTTATATTTAAGAACTAAAAAGCAGAAAGAATTAAGTGAAGTAAGTCATCAAACAAGTAGAGAACAATCAGTAGAATTATGGAAGTCTTTAGATTTTATTGAGATGGTTCTAACTAAGAACCAAGGAAAACAAAAAAGAAACAAAAAGAGAGTAAGGTCCAAAAAAACAGATGCATTGAGTTATATAGTATAGGGGCAACTAGTGGAATTTATAGGGTTTTGCAGACTTTTACAATCTTCAAGAGAATCTAAGTTTCATTAACAAATATCCTATATAGCTATAAAGTATATTTTAATCTCCCAAATTAGCTTATATGAGAAGAAACAATAGCATGATTAGAGTCATTCCAGATAGAAATATCTGGAATGTCAGTCTAAAAAGAAAAGGAGATCACTCTAAGAAGTAAATAGAAGATGATAAAAGTAGTAGTTAAGTGTAAACTCTGTGAAAAGTAGTAAAAGATAGTAGAGTTATAGAAACAAATTCTGTAGGCTTTGATAATGGAGTAAGATTGAGTATTAGAGTTATGAACGATAGATTTGGTTTTTATTTTATTTTATTTCTCTTTTATTTTCATTTTATTTATTTTATTTTTAGTTTTTATTTCTATCTTCTTTATCTTAGACTTAAGTAAGGTGTTGTAGCAACCACTAATCACAAAGACCAATAGTAGCACTAACAAGTAAAGCTCTCAGTAGGCTATTAAGTAGGGATTTCATAAGAGAACTCAACAAAGAGTCTCTGCTATATTAGAGTTCTATTTATACAAACTATACCTGGTCCATGCTACTAATAATTACACCTGCCCTTATGTTTATACTTCATCCTCCTGTCTGCCTCATATCTTACTCAAGGCCACCATGTTGTATCCATATGCTCTAATATCATCTTTTAGATCCTTCTACTATGTTTTAGGCCTATGATGTCACGTCATGTGACCTGTCATGTGACTGCAGTGTCACATGCCTCTTCATCATCCAAAAGAAAATCAAAAAAAGAAAACAAAACAAAATTAATATAAAATCAGAGAAATTAAATAAAAGAAAAGAAAAATTGTCAGTGTCCAAAGCATTCTATAATATAAGGAAGTATGGTGTGATATTATATATGATGATCATATATATCACAGTCATATATTACAGAGAAGGTCATTAAAGATTCCAAAATAAATAGTATTATACAGTATAACATTAGCATGTTAGACTAGTATGTTAGCCTTATAAAAACATATGGTTTTTAAGGTAGGTTAGTTATAGTGTGTGTACAGACTACAGTCTATAGTATATATTATATCTAAAACTTAAGTCATAACATTAAAGGTTAGAGATACAAATACTACAGACTTTGGCAGCAGTGTTAAGTAAGAGGTAGAGAATCTATAGACCTAGGTGGCAATATTGGGGTTAAAGGAGCAGATCTCCTTATAAATAAGACTTATTGCTGCACAAGGAAGTTCAATATAGCTCTTAGTCTATATGAAGTCTTAAGAGTTATTTTTTATTTTTCCAAAGATGTCTTGGAAGTAGCTACTAAAGTATTTACAGCCACTAAAGTACCACAGTCTTTGGAAGTGGCTATAGTTTGCTTCTTAAAAAAAAAAGTCTAGCTTGTAGTCTCCAGCCTATAATAAAGACAGATTATTTTCAAGTCTTTTCTTGTGCTTGTTGCTAGTTAAATTGCTATTATTGACCAACTTAGAAAAGAGGTCTATCTGTAGTGTACTAGACTACTTCTTAGCAGCAGTAAAAAACAAATTAGAAGCTTTAGAAGACAAGAATTTAGCAGACAGAGCTACCAGAGATTGATTAGACCAATTCTAAGAAGCTATAGAGTTTTTAGAATAAGACTTGAGAGTTCCTTTTTCTACTTGCTATCATAATTGTGCTTGTAGTTATATTTCCAGTAGTAAAGATTAATAATCATTGCTAGAGTGTATATATTCTAAAATAAGGTTATCTTCTCTTATTTTTAGATAGAGATAAGATCTTAAATTTAATTGGACAAATCTTAGTAGTAGTAGTAACACAAAATCAACCTGTTAGAGTTGTGAATAATAGACTTAATTTTTATTTATTTTCTCTCTTTTTGATTTTATTTTTGGTTTCACTTTTCTTTTCTTTATTTTTAACTTAGATGAAGAGTGTGATGTGATATTATGTGTGATGATCATACAAGTTACAAATTTGTGACAGAGGTATAATACCTATTATATAATAGTTATATATATCACAAACACAAGACACACAATCATGTAATGCATGTTATGGGATGCTTGAACACTAACAATTTTTATTTTTCTTTTCTTTTATTTTTCTTTTGGACAATGAAGAGGCACATGACACTACAGTCACATGACAGGTCACATGATGTAATGTCATAGGCCTAGAATATGGTGGAAGGATCTGGAAGATGATGTCAGGGCATATATATATAACATAGTGGCCTTAAGTAGGAAATGAGGCAGATATGAGGTTGTAGCATAGACATAAGGGCAGGCATAATTATTAGTAGCATGGACCATATGTACTTTGTATATATAGAACTCTAATTTAGCAGAGACTTCTTGTTGAGTTCTCTTGTGAACTTCTCACTTGATATCTAACTTAAAAGATTTACTACTTGTGTAATCATTTGTCTTTGTAATAAGTGGTTGCCACAACAATGCAGAGAAGGTTATAGAAGGTTTTAAAATAAATGATGTCATATGGCATAGCAATAACATGTTAGCTTTATAGAGAACACATAGATTTTAAAGTAGATTAGTTATAGCATGTACACAGACCATAGTTTGTAGTATATAAAGTAGATTAGTTTTTACTTGAAACTCTATTGAGTTCTCTTGTATTACTCAATATAAGAATGTGTCTTTTATGTTAACATAAGGACTTAAGTCATAATACAATGTAGTGTTACAAACTTCATTTAGCTAGTATTTCCATAACTAGTAGACTGATTTTCATAAACTAAGTTATGCTGAAAAGTTCCAAATGAAAGCTATCTGTATATATATGGAATGTATAAAAGTAACAACAAACAGCCAAGATATTAGGCCATCAGTAACTATAAAAGTTTTGTTAGCTAATATCTTATAAACAGCTGGACAGATTCACATGATTGAACTTGCATTGTAAAGTGCTCATCAAACTATTTCTGATAATATATAGTATATCTCAAAGCAATAAGTATTGATAGAGATACAAGCATATCAATGTAATAACATAATTAGTTATTTTCTAAAATTAGCCTGATATCTGCTATGACAGATGACAGCCCCCATCAGATACAAGTTTTGATCATGTAATAGAAATAGCTTGCACACAGATCATTACTATTTTGTATATATACTTTTGTGTCTGAGAATTAGACCTCAGACTTAACAATATCAATCTTTATCAGTTTTCATCAATATTTATCTTTTTATTATTGACATCTATATTGATCTTTATTATTATTATCATTATTATTGAACTTCTGAATTACTTCTAAACCTCTAAGAGTACACCTAAGGTTTAGATATTACAGATAAGTGAGTAGTTCATTTTATGATATTTAGTTGAAAGATGTAGTATACGAAATCTACATTGTAAGTGAATATCTTATCACCAGACTTTATGTGAAGGTTATTTAATATGTTAGCCACTTTATCTACAGAATCTAAAAGACAAAAATGCTTATCAACAAAGCAGTTCTAACTGGAAAGCCAGTTTTGGAATATATTCTGATCTTACTGGTTGAGGCTTATCTCAAACCAGTCTTAGATAACTCTAAAAATATAAGTCATTGCAAAGTTAATCTTTGCAATGTTTATATTAAACTGTACAGAGTTTATATAGAAATATAGGTAATATTGGAACAGGAAATTATTAAGCTTGTCAGGCTCAGTACTGTTAAAAGTATTAAAGATGTGAACTTTAGTTCTTCTGGAATTAGTTGTAGGTCTAGAAGTTTGATTAGTGTTTGATAGACTATTAGTGATCTAACTGAGTATATTGGCCAGTAATTCATTAGTATTATTACTATACTAGGATTTTGACTAGGTAAGAGTAGATGAGTGTTGAGAATTATTAGATGAATTATTTACAGAAGTATCCTCCAAATTAGGATTATCATTTGTGGAAACAATACTAGGGCCTGGAACAGATGAAACTATCTAGGCTACTTGAATAGTTTGAGTAGGAGACTAAGGACATTTATGTCCTTATTAGTAAAGTTGTATCAAGCATTGCAGAATATTTAGAGGAAAGGACCCTATGAAATGTTTGCCTAGATAAGAGACAAAGTTGAATGGAATCCTGAGAAGAAGAACAGAGTTTGACTCTGAGTAAGTCAAGAAGTTGCAATGAGAAAATACTATTGGAACTAAATGTAACTAGAAAGTAAAGAAATACAGATAGAACTGTAATAGAAGTAATAACAGACTTTGAAATCTGATAATATTATCAGATACAGTTCACACTTGAGAGCAAAAGTTTTTTGCCTGCATAGTTGACTCAGAGTTTGTACCAAGTGTAGAAACTTATACAAGATGTATGAAGTTACAGACTTTTTAAAATAATCTTAGCTTTAGCTTATATACTATGCTGTCTATCTGCTATGGTATTGTAGCTTCAGAAAGAAACAGAGTTCAAGAGAGTGAGTTCTGATAAGAAGTATGTTGCCATAAAATATTAGAGTTAGTGTTTAACTATTGTTGATTATCAGACTAGATAATATAGTGTATTTACTAGTTTCTATATACAAGTATGATATTAGGAAAACTCAGATGCTATGAACTTAAGTCTTTTAGAGTTAGACAAAAAAACAAACTCCTGTATTGGAGTAAACACAAGAGAACTCAATAGAGAGCTCTTTACAAAGTAGTCTACCTTATATACCTATTTAGATGGTCTATGCTAACTACTGTACATCCTACCCTAAACAGCCATGTATTAGGCATGAGATCAGCATGTGGTGTACATGTTATATAACATCACTTCTTCTAAAACCTTCTATTCCTTTCTCTTATGTCTCATAATCTGTGACTATTTATTGTGACTAATCATCACTCCAACCCTAACCCTAAGTTCTATAAATAGAAAAATGGAAAATAAATCAAAATAAAAATAAAAAATGAGAAAGAAAATAAAAAGAAACTAAGTCCACTTTCTGTGATCTTGACATTATCCCCCCTTCAAGGTTTCTCTTCTGGAGAAACTGACTTCCATTTTTGCCAGTTTCTCTCCAACTTCCTCAAGTACTTCTCTTCAAATTTTCTGTCATTCCATCCATACAACATCTTTGCCATAAATTTCCCTAGTAATTCTTTCCTTCTAAAATTCCTTTCTTTCACCATATCTAATTTTTCTTGTCTCCTCACTTCCACATTCATTCTTCCCTCAAATTCTTCTAGTGCATCCTTTGCATTTCCTAAGTCTTCTTTCTTTTCCCAGGTATCATGCTCTGCTGTAAACCCCTTCCATCTTATCAAGTACTTCTCCACTCCTTTTATTTTTCTTTTATTTAAGATTTTTTCTACTTCTTATTCCTCAACTCCCTCCACTCCCTCCACTTTGATTGGTTTCTCTTCTTCTTTCTTCTGTTCCCCTACTAGTTTTCTGTACCATACTATTTAACTGATGTTCACAACTGGATGGATCCTTATCGAGGTTGGCAGTTGTAATTTGACCACATTGGTGGATACCACCTCCTTGATTATATATGGGCCTACATATCAGTCCACTAATTTCCTCGCTGGTTGCTTCTTAAACACCAAGTCTTTAATACTTAACAGTACTCTGTCTCCTTTCTTCCAATTCTTGCTCTCTTTTCTCCCTCTGTCCACTTGTCTCTTCATGTCCTCCTATGCCTTCTTCAGTGCTGCCCCTGCTTCTTCATAAACCTTCTTCATTCTCTCCACAAATTCTGTTGCCTTTTCCACTTTCTCCCTCTTTCTTATATTGCCCCCTATTCTCAATTCCCTACCATAGTTTGCTATGAAAGACAAAACCTTTGTTGCTGTATGAACCTTGTTGTTCACTGCAAACTCTGCCAATGCTAACCACTCTAGCCAATCCTTCTGCCTATGATCTACAAAGAACCTCAAGTATTGTTCCAACTCTTGGTTCATTTATTCTGTCTGCCCATCTGTCTGTGGGTAGAATGCTGTCAATAATCTTGTCTCTATCTCCAACATTCTATTTAGCTCTTTTGTCAATTCTGCCACAAACTGTGGTCTTTTGTCCAACACTATGCTTTCTGGTAACCCATGTAGTTTCTATACATTGTCCTTGAACAGCCTTGCCAACCTCTCCACCGATGTTTCTTCTATAGTTGTCACAAAATATGTCATTTTGGACAACCTATCACAGACCACCAGGATTGCATCTTTCTCCACTACTACTGGTAACTTTGTGATGAAGTCTACCATTAGATATGTTCACAGCTTCTCTGGTAACTTGCTCAACTTCAACTTTCTTGCTATCTCTTCCATCCTATTCTTCATCCTCTGACACAAATCACATCCCTCCACATATCTCCCTATATCTTACATTACTCCTGGCTACCAATAGTTTTTAGTGACCAACTCCACCATCCTCTATTGACCTCTGTGTCCTGCTGCTGGCACATCATAGTGTAACTAGATTATCTCTGCTTTTAGCTCTTCATTCTTTGGTACATACACCTTTTCTTCTTTCAACACCAAATCTCCCTCTATCTGCTACTCTTCTCCCTATAGTTTCTTTATCTTTGTCTTCTTCATCTCTCCTACTACTCTAACTACATCTTTGTCTTTACTCCTAGCTTTTTTTTATCTTTTCCAGTATGTCTACTTCAGGTCCTTCTATTACTACTTCTTGTAAACTACAAATCCAATTGTCTTTTATAAATACTTGATTGTTATTATCATTCTCTATGCCTACTTTCCAGTCCAGTTGTCTACTAAGTCCATCTGCCTTCTCCATCTTTGTTTCTGGAACATGCTTCAACATGAAATCAAATCTTGACAGATATAATGCCCATTGGGCTTGTCTACAATTTAGTTTCTGCATCTTCATAAAATATTCCAAATTTTTATGATCCATCCAGATCTCAAACTTGAAATGGATGCCCTCCAATAAGTGTCTCCAGTTTTCCAATCCTCTTATAATTGCTAGCATCTCCTTATCATGGATCTCATAGTTTCTCTCAGTTTTGTTCAAAGATTTTGAGAGGAAAGCTACTGGCCTCCATTTTCCATTCTCATACTCCATAGATAGTACTCCTTCTGTAGCATAGTCTGATGCATTGACTTCCATTCTCATTTTTTTATCTAAGTCTGATGCTACTAACACCAGTTCTTTTGTGAATCTCTCCTTTAATTGCCTAAATGCTTCTTCCTGCTTTTCCATCCAATCTCACTTCTGGTTCTTCTTCACTATGTCATGCAAAGACCTAGCTATAGATGTGAAGCCTTCAGTGAATCAACAGTAGTAATTTGCCAATCCTAAGAACTTTTGTATATCCTTGATGTACTTTGGTTGTGGCCAGTCCAATACATCCTTCACTTTCTCTTCCTTCATCTTTATTCCCTCCAATCCAATCACTACTTCCAAAAACCCTACTTCCCTCACCTTCTACTTGCATTTCTCTAGTTTTACATATAAATCGTTCTCCTCCAACCTTTTTATCATCTCCTCTACTAACTCATTATGTCCTTCTTTGCTTTCCATCCCTACTATCACATCATCTATAAATGCTGCTACTTTTCCTGTATTTATCAAGTCCCTGAGTAGTTCATTCATCATTATCTGGAAAGTTGCTAGTAAATTTGTTAGCTCAAAGAACATGACTATGGGTTTGAATGACCTCTCAGGTGTCATGAATGCTGCCTTCCACTCATCTCCCTCTTTTATCTGTACATTATTATACCTCCACCTCAAGTCTATCTTTGTAAATACTTTTTTTGTACCTATATTTTCTACAATGTCTGAAATTAAGGGTAATGGATAATTATTCTTAATTGTCTATTCATTTAGATACCTATAGTCTTGTACCATTCTTTTCTTTCCATTCTTCTTCCCTATAAAGAATACCAATACCATTTGAGGTGACTTTGAGAGTCAAATATATCTTTTCCTCAGTTACTCCTATATGAACTCTTGTACTTCCTCTCTTTCTTCTCTCGACAATGGGTACATCTTCCTCTTCCTTGGTACAAATTCCTCTTTCATATCTATCATGTAATTCCAAATTTTCCTGGTAGGCATCCTCTCTGACTGTTTCTTGCTAAAGACCTTAATCTACTTATGGAACTTTTCTGGAACCAGCTTTTTTGCCTCTGTCTCTGACTTTGCTACTTCTTCCTCTTCATTCCAAATCTCCTATTCTTCCACCACTTTCTTCACTTCCATTGTTTTTTCCCTTTTTTGTTTCTTTTTCTATTTCTCCTTCTTTTCTTTTTATTTCCTTCCTGCTTCTTCTCTTGCTTCTTCTTTCTTTTGTTTTTTCTACCCTGATTTTCTCTGCTTTGGTCTCTACTGCTTCCCACATTCCTCCAGACACCTCATTATCTTGACTTCTCCTGTTTTCCAGTCAATCTCAGGATTGTGACAAGCTAGCTATGGCATTTCCAAAATCACTTGCCACTTCTGCCCCCCTATCACATCAATCTCTGTCCTCTCCCTATGCCCTTGATAATAAATGTTTATTTTTACCATATGCTCAATTGGTCCTATCTTGTTGAGTGAACTATCCACATTTTTTACATACATGGGCCTATCCAACTTCTTCAACTTAAAACTCTGCTTTCTTGCAAACTCTGAACTTATAACTAGCTCTGTTGTACTACTATCCAACAATGCTTCTACTGTAATCCCTTCCTGTATATCTATCCTCTCTAGTTCAATCTTCACTGTTACTTCTCTTAGTATATCTTCATTATTCAGGTTGCAATAAGATGTATTGTCTATTGCTCTTGCAAGTTTTGCAAACCTATTACTGAAATCTAATCAAAGACCATTAGATTCCCTTCTCCATTTAAATTACTTGGTCCTTTTCCTCCTTCCTCTCTCCTCTGTCCCTCATATTCTAGTCTTCTTCCCTCCCCAATTCTGTTCCCTGTTCCCCTATTTCTACAATGTCTCACTAAATGTCTAAAACCTCCATAGTTGTAACAATTCTTATTACTCCTGTCCACCTCCATAGCATATGGGTTCCTTAGTGGAAACCCTGTCTCTTGTTGCTGGAGTCTTGCCATTACTGTGTTCATCTTCTCTACTCCCTCTATTGGAGCAGATCCTATTGTTACCTGCTGAGGTGGCATTTCCTGTCTCCTCTGCCATGCTAATGATCATAGCATCATCTGTCTTTACTCTTGCTGTTTGGGGATTGTTCTCCCTTATTTCCCCTTCAGTCTTTCTTCTTCTCTTCTACTTTCCCTCCAATTTCAATCTAGGGCAGTTGCTCTTCTAAACCATTGCTCAATTGAGCCTGGTTGATTCTCTGCTTCCATTAATCTTTTTCTAATTGCTGTATTCATGTCCTTCTTGAATTCTTTAATAAGAGGGTGCTCTCCATATCTGCTCCTTCTTGCTGCCTTTCTAAAATCTTGAACAAACTCCTCCATTATTCTTCCTCTTTGCTTCAATTTCCTCAACTCTGCTACTTTTACCAACTTTTCCTCTTCTCCTCCAAACTCTTTCTTGATTGTTGCTAAAAATTCCCCTACTGATTCATATTCTAATGCTCCTATCTCAAAATCCACCATAACATTTTCCTTCCAAACATCTGCCAATCCTCTCTGTACATATGACAACACCTACTACACCTGCTTTTCTACTGTTGCTCTTGCCAACCTATTTCTTATATATATCTTGCATTCTGTGATAGAACCTGAGATCTTTGACAAGTCTCCATCAAACACTTATAGCTTTGCCACATTCAAATTAGTCATTCTCTCCTCAACTCCTCTTCCTGCTACTGTCTCTCCTGCTAACAAAGCTTGTATTTGAGCCTGCTGTGCTACAAGCTGTTCTTGTAACTGCCTAATTATGGCAGGATAGTCATGTTGACTTATTCTGAAAGTTGGTAGTAGTGATGGTATGTGGGAAAGAGTGGAACTTATACTGATTTCACTCTCAGACTCATACTCTGTCAATGAAATCTCAGTATGTAATAGCAAACACTCTTCTTGTTCTACCTACATGTCTACTAACTACTTTTCTCTATTAATCAAAGAGTATACGATTTTGGTCTAAGAAGACTGTTCTACTCTAAGCAAGATCTTAAGGACTCCTACTGTTCTCCTACATAGACACCTTATAAGGGGAGATGTAGCACAGAGCTGATATATGAAGAAAGTATAGAGATCACACCCACAAAAGGTGTTACATTTATAATATACTAGTGGGCTTTGGTACACACAAATGGCTAGACTTCCCCTGTCTAGCTAGTCTACCTCTTATGCTTAGGGCCTGGTAATCTTCTTGACTAAAGAGTGGTGTTGCCCTTTGGTCAAGGATAAAAAGAGAATAAGTTATAGAGAGAGTCTAGCATTGGACAGTCTTAAGAAAGAGAATTGAGTTCTAATATTATGAACTTAAGTCTTTAGAGTTAGACAAAAGAACAAACTCCTGTATTGGAGTAAACACAAGAGAACTCAGTAGAGAGCTCTTTACAAAGTAGTCTACCTTATATACCTATTTAGATGGTCCATGCTAACTGCTGTATACCCTACCCTAAACAACCATGTGTTAGATATGAGATCAGTATGTGGTGTATATGCTGTATGATGTCACTTCTTCTGGAACCTTCTACTTCTTTCTCCTATGTCTTGTGATCTATGACCAATTATCAACTCTAATCCTAAGTTCTATAAATAGAAGATATGAAAATAAATCAAAAATAAAATGAAAATAAGGAAAGAAAATAAGGAAAAAACTAAGTCTACTTCTTGCAATCTTAACATCTACCTTATATATCATAGACCATAGTCTGTGCACACACTATTCTAATCTACTCTAAAGTATATATATTAGCTATATTATTTGACATTATTTGTTTTAGGTCCTTCTGTCTTTCTTCATATTATATGATCCTATAACTATGACTGTGATGTGTGATGTCATGCTAACCACTAGCTCTCAGTTCTAAAATGATGATAATAATAAAAAGAAATGAGAGATAGAAATGAGAAAGGAAAATAATTAAAGTTTACCATCTTCAACTCTAACAGTAATTGCATTTTGGGATTATTCTAATAGTATTAAGTGGTTGCTATATCTGTTAGTAAATAAAGAGTCAAAACATCTAAGAACTGATTCTGTTTTTCTAAGCAAAATATCATAGGAATTCAGTAGAAAAGAAAAAGGCAACATTATTATTATTACAAATGAGCTATTTACTGGTTGTGATGCTTGAACTTAATAGTGTTTTAGAGATTCAGTATAAGAAAATAATAATAATAGGTAATAAGTAGTATTAATAGAAATAATTGATGTTGTTAAGTCTGAGATCTAACCCTTAGATACAGAGGTATATATACAAAAGAGTGACAGTCTGTGTGCAAGCCATTTTTATCACATGATCAAAACTTATACTTGATGGGAGCTATCATCTGTCATAGTAGCTATCAGGCTAATTTTAGAAGATAACTAATTATGTTACTACATTGATATGTTTATATCTCTATCAATACTTATCACTATGAGATATATTATATATATCATTGGAAATAGTTTGATAAGAACTTTCCAACATAAGTTTAATTGTGTAAATCTGTCCAGCCATTTATGAGATATTAGTAGACAAAGCTTTTACAGTTACTGATGGCCTGATATCTCAGTTGTTTATTGTCACTTTTGTACATCCTGTATATATACAGATTTAGAGCTTTCCAGTGCAACTTAGTTTGTGAAAATCAACTCACTGATTGTGAAGATACAAGCTGAATGAAGTTTGTAACAATTATTAATAAATGGTAAATTCCTTGAATTAAACAACAATAATCATCAACCTATTTGTCTAATATATTCCAAAGACAGTGTTTGGCTAAAGTATTTTGGCTTGTCAAACTCAATATATATATATTACAAGATTAATCATGAATCATATTTCTATTAGTGAATATAGACTTAGGTTCTTTTCTAAAGAATCCTTTATATTTATGTGTGGAGATTATCCTATTGAAATGAGAAGGCACATCTTATTTGATTGTGTGTAATATAAAAAGTCTTGGAATCCTAAGAGAGAATCTCTTAAGAATATTCTAATATTTCCAAAGTTTAATCTTGGAGTGTTTTATTTATAGGAAAGTGTCATTTAGGATAACTTATCCTTTTTCTTTTCTTGTATTTCTTTTATTTTTATCTTTAATAAAATAATTATATTGTATAATTACTATAGTCTACTATTGTATTCTATATAATAAATTGTTGATTTCAAAAAAAGAGACAGTGACATGATATGACATGTAATAGTCACAACTGTCACAGGTTGGTCATATTGTCACATGACACAGAGAAAAACATAGAAGATTTTAGAATAATAATGTTATATAATATGGTTATTACATGTTAATCTTATACATAATATATAGCCTTTAAAATAGGTTAGATGTAGTCAAGTACAGACTATTAGTCTAGTATATATACTTTGTATAAGAAACTTTATTAAGTTTTCTTATATTAATCTAATATAAGGTTCTTTTTTTATCTTAACTTTAAGACTTAAGTTATAATAGCATAGTATTCACAACAAGTTGCTCAAGTGTCATCTATTTGTATAGGTATAACTATGTAGCTTATACATATTATTCTTATATTCACTTGTCTAACTATTGTTATAAGCTTAGCTTAGTATTATAGACTATTAGAACTGAATTATGGATTTTTATTTTTATATTTACTCTAGATATCATATGTTGATCCAAGTATATCTGAACTATAGTTTATTTAATTATTATTGTAGATAATACTTATTTAAGCTCTATTTTACTCAAAATATTTATAGAAGTCAATATCTTTCTTTTAATCTGCATAATTGTAATAAAAGAACTTTCCATCTATATATTATATTTATCTCAAACCTACTTAAGATTATGGATTTGATTCCTTAGTAGTTCTTTGTGTTGGGTAACTGCATAAAAAGATTAGAATATAATACTCTATATATAAATTTTTCCTATAGGCATAGACTACTATCATATCCATATAATAAATTGTTGATATTAAAAAAAACTTTATTGAGTTCTCTTGTATTAACTTAGTACAAGGTTTATATTTTATCTTGGCATTTTGAGACTTGAGTTATAATAGTTATAATCTCTACTATATTACTATGGTTTTTGTCCAGTTGTTTTAATAGTAATTATTTATCTTCTCTATATCTTGGATATTATCTTAGTTACTGAATACTATTATTTAAGCTATATAGATACTCTGTAATTTCTTAGCCTAAAAATTAACTAGAGTTGACACTCTTTTGAATATTAATAGTTACATGTTTAATATTACAACTTAAGCTTAAAAATAGAGTAGAAGAAAAAAGAGTTCTTAGTATGAAGTTTCTATCTTATATATGCTAGGCTTATAGTCTATGTACAACTACATCTAATTTATTCTAAAGGTCATATATTATATATAAGATCAATATATAATAATATTATATGATATTACTTGTTCTAAAATCTTTTATATTCTTTTTTGTATTATGTAACAATGTAATATGTGACATTATGTTACTATCCCTTAACTAAATTCAAATAAGAAAAATAAAATAAAAAGAGAAGAATTGTTATAGTCCAAACTTCAAGTCATATCTATCACTAATATAAATAACACTTAACTTATATATGAGCTGTATCCTTCTCCACAAATATTGCAATTTATCTCTTTCCTGGATTGTGCTTTTTCAATAAAAGTAATACTCAAATATTATTGGTATTTCACCTACTGCAGTAAATTTTATACTATTATTCAAGTCAAAACACTACTAATATTTTGTTTTTTCCAGTAGACTTACTAATATCAAAACTTCACTAGTATTTTGCTTTTATAGTAAACATGTTTCATCAAAACTTCATGAATATTTGGACTTGTTTGTACTATCTTCTATGACAGAGTTGTTTCTCTTAAAATCCTACAAATACTTGGTTTTCTATAGCAGAGTTTACTCCTATCCAACCTAAACCTTTATTAGTGTTTTACTACTATAACATTCACTTAGTATAGCTGCTGACATCATTTAGAACTCTACTTGAGTACTCTTTTATATACTTCATATATTTAAGACTAGTAGTTACTCTGTAATAACCAGGCTAATAATTGACTAAAGTTGATATCAAACTCTAATGTTAATGATGATATACTTACTTCTATCTCCACCTTCCAAGATCTTTCTCTGAAATCAAAACTATAATACTAGTAGGAGGTACAATATAAGTTAAAGTCAAGATCATTCTGAAAAATCCAAAATTCTACAGACTTTGATAAGTTTCTGTACTTGTTAAACTTTGTTAACTCCTTTGAACTTTTATCCCTTTCAAGTATAGACCATGCTTAACAAGAATGTGAAAATAAATCACCAAGTTTACCTTCTTGAAATTACTCTCTCTTCAAAATTTCTCTTTTAAATAACTTTTGCCAATTTCTTTCCAACTTCTTTAAATATTCCTCAAACCTTCTATCATCTTATTCATACAATATCTTTGCTATATACTTCTCTAGTAACCCCCCTCTTTTAAAGTTCTTTTCCTCTGCCAAATCTAATTTTTCCTATTTTTATACCTTTGTACTTATTCTTTCCTCAAACTTAGCTACTATCTTTTTTACATTCTCCAAGTTCTCCCCTTTCTCATACTATGCTATTAACTCCCTCCATCACACCAAGTACTTTACTATTCTTTATATTTTTTGTTTATTTAATATTTTTTGACTTCATACATCTTGACTTCTTTTACTTTTACTGGTTTTATCTCTTTCACTTTCTGACCTTCTACTAGTTCTCTATATCTCACTGCTTAACTTGTATTCACAACTGGGTGAATTCTTATTGAAGTCAGCACTCTTAGTCTGATTATGTTGGCAGGTACCACTTCCTCAATAATATATGGATCTACATATTATTCTATTAATTTCTTTACTAATCTTTTCTTAAACACTAAGTCTTGTACTTAACATCACCTTGTCATCCTTCTTCTATACTTTAGCTTTCTTTTTCCACTTATCCACTTATCTTTTCATCTCCTCCTATTCTTTTCTCAGTATTGTTATAACTTAAGTTTAAGAGTTAAGATAAAAACACACTTTTGTATTGAGTAACATAAGAGAACTCAATAGAGTTCCAAGTACAAACTAATCTATCTTATATATTACAGACTGCAGTATGTACACATACTATAACTAACCTACTCTAAAATCTATATACTTTCCATAAGTCTAATATACTATTATTATATTATATAATGTTATCTGTTCTAAAACCTTCTATAATCTTTTCTATATCACATGTTTGTGACTTGTGACTGTGATAGGTATTACATCTCTGTTATACATAATATCACATCATATTCTTTGTCTAAGTCCAAAATAAAGAAAAGTAAAGTAAAACTAAAAATAAGATAAATAGAAAAATGGAAAAGAAAAATAAAAGAGAAAGAAAACCAAGTTCATTGTTCACAACTCTAACAAGTGTTGTTCTAACTTTTTCTAAACCTTCTTTGTTCTCTTTACAAACTCTATTGCTTTCTTTGCTTTCTATATAAAACTGTAAATACTATTCCAATTTTTAGTTCATATATTCTATCTGTCTACCTGTTTGTAAGTAGAATTCAGTTGTTATGGCATGCCCAAACTTTG
>Ga0157364_1002967_pt1 | contig 16235 bp, 7 predicted proteins | sample AttsexASBM2_FD_111476 | JGI IMG/M metagenome (GOLD analysis project Ga0157364, IMG submission 111476) | Fungus gardens microbial communities from leaf cutter ant in Ribeirão Preto, State of São Paulo, Brazil - Atta sexdens ASBM2 | ecosystem: Host-associated > Fungi > Mycelium > Unclassified ...
AAAGAAAAATTAACAAAATATTAAAATTGTTATAAAACTAAATATTATTTTTAATAAAATTAAAAAAAATTTTTTTTTATTAGATACAGTTTACGTCATAATTTGTGATGGCTTTATACTTTTGACTAAAGCTTATTTATTTTCACATTTATACATATTTTTTATTTTTATTTTTATTTGTTATACAAGAATGTATTATTTATTATGTAGAAACATACATTAAATCGTTGATTAACTGTCTTATTAATTTTGTAAATGATTGTTGATTTTTTAAAATTAACTGAAGAATAATTGCTCTATTCACGAAAAAGAATTTGTTTTTGTTAAATATTCACCTAAAAGTGATCAACTATCGAGTAACGCGGCATCTGTATGTCAATTCGATGAACCAAAAATAGAGACAAATAGAAAGATAAAAAGCGTTGAGCTTACGAGGATAGTGGAGTAGGTTAAAAACATATGTGCAACCAAATAACCGAAATATAGTTCTTCTAAAAAGATAAAGAAAGAAAGAAAGAGATGATACGAAGAAAGTAAATACTGAGAAAAGAGCGAGTCATAAATGTGGAATAAAGATTGAGAGAGAAGCGGGAAAGGGGAGGAGAAACAATGCAGAAAACGAAACAAATAGATGTGGAAAGAAAAATGATAAGAGAAAGGAAACGGAAATGTTTTGGATGAAAGAGAGAAAAAGAGAGATATTAAAGAGAGTTGATGAAACGTGGAGGATAAAAGAAAGACGGAGCGTCTCACTGCAAAGAAAAGAGAAAAAGAGAGAAAGAGACAGGGTAGGACATCAGCAGACATGAATGGCAGAAAGAGAGGAAATAGGTACGCGGGATAGATAGAGAGGAAGATAAAGGGGAGAGGAGAGTCAGTAGTCAGCCAGGATGGAATTAGGTGGAAGCCCGTGGGAGACCGGCGCTGGTCTCCGGGGAATCCCCGGCCTCTGTAATCACCAGTTCGCCTATCCTATCCAATTCTGGTCGCACTCCTCTCGTCCTCCTCGTCTTGCATCCTTCTTTTGCGTATCTCTTGCTCTCCTCCAGCTTTTCAACCTTTCCTTCCTTCTCACTCTATTCTATACCGTTTCCTACGATTTCTCTCCTCTCCTTTGAGTCTGCTGTTTCTCCGAGTTATTCTCCATTTGCACTCTATGCGCAACAGTTTTTCATTCGTTTCATTTTTATTTTACAACTTCTTTCGTATATATACTTTCTTCAGATCTTTATTGTTCATGCAAGAAATTGTTCCATTTATATAAATAGGAAAAGTAGAGTACGTAAGATTCGTTTTAAATATGATTTTATATTTAAAGTAGATTTTAGAAATTATAGATTCTCAATTCAATTCTAATACTATAAACGCTTAAAAAAAAATGCAATTTATAATCACAAAGAGCTCATAGGCTAGCAATAGCTATATGTAGTGTAATAGTATTACGTATATGGTACAGCGCGGCTCTTTTTCCGAAATTGCGACCGCACCATGGCACTCGTATCATTTCTCGTTTGTTGGCAGAATTGACGATTGAGAGGAAACGAAAGTTTTCACATTGATCGTTTCGAGCCGGTTGCTACTCGGTAGCACACATCCGGATTCCAATAGTGAACGTAAAAGGCACTCGACTGTCAAAATATTGGCTGATTGATGAATAAAGAGTGTTTCACATGATTTGGATAGGATGAAACAATAATGTCTACTAATTTTTATTTTTAATTATTTAATTGATTTTTACATCTGCTATAATCATTTACTAAAAAAAATAACATTTCTTAAATTAAATTAAAATAAAAAAACAAAAAGATTTTTTTAATATGCATCAAAATTATACATTCGAAAAGTGCAAAAAATATTCGTACATAGAGCAGAGACAGCTTTTAAAAAAAAAACGTTTTTAGAAAGTAAATATTAGTTAATAATTTATCAACAAAGAATAAAATAGATTATATATTTCTTAAAATTACTTTACCTAAAAGATATAATTAAAATATTATATATTATTTTAATAAAGTAAGTATTATTTTAATAAAGTAAAAATGAAAAATTGTATTATTTGGACGCACAAAAAGTCTCGTAAAAAATATTTATACAGAAATTTACTTTTAAAGTCATAAACAATTATTTCCGCGAAGCTCTTTTGCTTATACCAGAACAGAATGAATTTACTGATAATAACTATCAATTGATATTTATTTTCTACAAATAAAGCTTTTTGAAAAACTGAGTGATCAAAAATTCCTGTCATTTTGCAATTTTCGCAATAATTAATAAATTATTAATTATTAAAAATTACCGACTACATTGGTTTTCAATAATTCTTTACTCAAGTACTATTTTACATTTTAGAGAAACAGCAAGAGATAAAAATTGTTTATTTTTTTCTCATAGAGCTCTAAGAATTTTTTCAGAATTTTTTATCAACTTTTTCTTTATTGCATTTATTTATTGGCCAACATGAGAAAATGCACTGAAAAATTCTGAACAATTCTCAGAACTTTATGAGAAGAAAATAAACAATTTTTTATTACACTTGCTGTTTTTCTGTAAAGTTTATAGCACTTGAGTAAAAAATTATTGAAAACCAATATTCAGCGATTTTTAGTATTTAATATCTTATTAACTACTGCAAAAATTGTAAAATGGTAGAGGATTTTTGATTCAATTTAGTTCGCTGTATCTTTATGCAAGAGTTTTATCATTATTTATCAAATTTATTTATCTTATATATATTATTTATCTTATATATATGACATGACGTATCATCATTTTTTTAACTTTTATTTTTTATTATTTTTTAAATTTAAATATCTCAGCAATAAGGACTTTAATTCTTCATATCAACTACATTCATCTCCTGAATCTAGTACTGGCAAAGTTGTTAAATTTATGACTAGATATCCAGCAGTGACAGCATGTACGACATAGATTGGTAATAAAAATATCCGACAATTATTGTACATGTTTGCTTGTTTATTGCGGTATATAAATCGTCTTTTATTGCATCAAGCCGACTGCCATCGCGTGGTCAGGATGTCACGAGCCAGTGGTTAGCCACGAAATAGCAAGTCGAACCGATAGTATTGCTAGTGATATAGGGTGTTGCTAATTAATGCACGATAATGAACCTGCGCGCGACCGAAACCATATTAATGGATTCCAATGCCCTCGTCATAACGTGGACAACCAATAGGTAGCAGTTGAACGGAGGATAATTGTGTTAATGGGAATATATCGACTTGCCTGAGGCTATTTGCATTTCAAATTTATTTTTCAAAAATCGTAAATAAAACGGATAGATGAATCGGTTAAATTTTTCTATTATCAAGATTCAATAAAATTTTTTTCTTAAGATTTTTATCAATGCTGAGTATTGCATTGAATACATATTAAAATTATTAATTTTTTTTGTCATTTATTATTGTTAACTTGATGAGAAGAAAAATGCATCGCATAGAAAAAAAAATATAAAATCACTCGAATATATGTTTACGAAGTAAAATTTTTTTGTCGATTCACTTGTGGATACGAATACCATATATTGAAACTGAAAATGTAACTGTACCGATATTGTTAGAGAAATCTTAATTAATCAATCTGCACAGTGCATTAGAGCATACATTATATATCATAAATCCGGTTGTCCATGTGCATATGCATTTCTAATAACAAGTATGAAGGAACGCCTAAATATACTCGATATATAAGCATTATAATTGGTGAGTAGGACGCAATGACCTGAATCATGTGCATTATGCCTCAGGAACGTGATTGTAATTTGTGCGTACTCGCATAAATGCATAATTATCGTCCCGGAATTAATTTACATGCGCAGAAATGATTAACGATCCGAACCTCGAGCAGCGCTTGCTTATCGATGATCATTGTTTTCCTCCCTTTTCCTACGTTAAATATTAGAATTAAAATGCAATTGATTGCATTGACATGTATAAAATGCATTGAGGACATAATTAAAGTGAAAATTATATATTAAATCCGTTCGAATCGAAGATTGCTTATAAATAAAATAGTTTCTTTTAAAGATTACTTTAGAGGAGTAGTTAATGTAATAACTAATACTTCAATGCTACACTATATCCTTTTAATCATGGCTATAACATAATACTTAATCCAAATTTGATTATAACTTTCATAAAAATATTTAAATACAACATTTTTTCTCAATCGCTATATATTAAGTAATAAAACAGTGTATTTTTATTAATAAATCGGCTCATTAATAAAAAAAGCAATAAAGTAAGCAGTAAAGTAATATATAATACAGAAATATCGAAAAAAAATTTATTTTGTAAAGAAAAATTGGATATTGAAAAGCTAATTATGATAATAGAAGGAAGGAGATAGGGAATACCATTTTGTTTTATTAAAATAGCTATAGGTACAAGTTTTTTATGCGTATGGTATTTTTTACACGTAATTTTTACGAAAAACCAAAAACGGAAAAAAGATTATGACATAAGAAAGAAGATATGGAACTACCAATTAATATATGTATGTGTAGTGTAACTTTACACGGACATGCACACGTTTTATTAGAAAATTTAATTTAATTAAGTACATCATTTGAAAGTCTCACATTCAATGTCTCCAAGCTAGAAGTTACAAAATTAATACCAACATACTACAATCGTTACAAGTCAATCGTTACAAAAATAATATATATTTTTAAAACTGCTTACTACTTGTAAATGCAGTTTTTACAGCAATTTTTATGTAATAAACACTAATTATCATGAGGCTATGTTATAATGTCTAAGCAGATTGTGAAGTAACTTGCACGATCGCCCTCAGAATACAATGCAAATTGTACAAGATATCATATATGATTCCAATTTCAGTTATTTTATAACCGCCTTCTTTTCGTTATAATTAATTGATAACATTATAATTAGTTACTGTTTTATACTGATTTATTTAGGATAAGTAATAATAAATACGATACATTGCTACTGATGTTATATAATATCTAATATATCCAATAATATCTAATATTTGCTTTATCTTTATTTTCTTTGGTTACAGTAGTGGACTATCAAAACAGACAGGAGGCAGTCGCGCTACAATGTAAATTTCCGGCTTAGCATTTTAAGCCATTTAATCGTAGCTCCTCTAAAACTTAAGCCGCTATTAGTTTTTGCAGTGACAGCACTAAGTCCTCACCGGCGGTCATAATCATTATAACGCGTCCGCTAACTCGGATTAAGTTATCGGCCTCTCGTTAAATTATTGTCTACGAAAAGCGCTTGGCTTCTGCCAAGCCTTTCACGCGACTTCCAGTTATAATCGTTTCTTGTTTCTCATTACACCTCGATAAATAATGTTTTCGTCAAAAATGTTACGTATATTAAATCTTATCTTCATTCACAATTATTCCAAAAGAAATTTTCGCATATTTTGTGCAACTTCCTTATCACTCTAGTTTCGAAATTGTATTTTGTAATAGTTAAAGTTATACTTTAGAAAAAAGTAATACATATCTAAGTTTAACACATACGTGTTAAATGGAGTAGCCCATTGGCAAAAGTCATTACCTCTTCTTGAAATCTTTTTTTTACGAGAGCAGAAAAACTTGTACAATTTTTCTTATTTAGACTATATATCAATAAGATCATTTTCCTGAAAAATTAAGAAAAATTCATTGTTTATAAAACATGTATAATATAATAATGACATGAGAAATATTATACAATTTCTATTTATTAAAACAGCTTTTATTTTATTATTCTAGGATGCACTTGGTTGGTTTTGTAGCTGGAGAAAAAAAAAGGATTTTGATTTAATTTTGAAACAAAGTTTTATTATTATTAGTATATCCCATATATCTTCAGTATTGCAATAGATATTTTTATAATAACATAAATATTTTTATTTATGTTATAAATATATGTATATGTTATAAATATTAATATTATGTTATAAATATTTTGTAGATGACAATTTTGTAAGTAGTGATTAATATGTTTGATTTGCGATACTGAGGATGACCAGATATAACGTCGAAACGTTTATCAAGATATATGTAAAATAAATTAATATATTTATTGCACTGTCACCCTGCGTTGACTTTTATGCTCCTTCATTGTTCAAATTTGATTTATTTGGAAGCCGTTTGTTTAAAGAGTTTTTATTACCGTTAAGGATGGATTACTAATTGCAATATAATTGCATTTGCAACAGTAAGAATTTAAGGATTTAATTTCTTTTGCGCATTTCTTTTTATAATAGTAAAGATGACTTAACTTTATTTACAATTAGATCCACTTCTCTTGATTTTATAGAGTTTGTACTATTCATAACCATTTTCCCTATTTTAAACGTTCCATTCATAATTAAGGAGTTAAAATATCCGAGAGTTGCAATATTTGATTTTTTTTCATTTTTTTTTGTTTATAATTGTTTTTGCACATCTGCTATTTAATTAATGAATCCTCTTTATCAACAACATGAATTTCAACTCTTTCATCAGTAATAGAGTATTCGAGAAACAATGCAAACTTTTATTGTTCTGGATTCATAGTGGTCTACATGCCAATCGGCATTTAGACTGCATATGATTTAGTGAGGATAGGAAACCAAGCTGAAAATCGACCGAAAATTGCATCATACACCAAGTCTTATTTTGGATTATATAAAAATCTGAAAAAATTATAATATACTCAAAGTTTCAACAACAAGATTTTTCATAGAATTTGGATTGTATTTTATTTATTTTTTTACAAGCTTTAAATTTATTTATAAAGAGGAAGACTTTCCATAAGATTATCAGTTTTCGGTCCAATTTCAATTTTATTTTAAACTTTCAAAAATGTTTTATTATTGTAAAAATTACTAAAATCAGATGATTTTAGGTTAAATGGACGTATTTGACATCTGTTTGTCCTGTAATAATTAATCTAATAATTTTTACTACTAATATTCTGTACTGGATTCAGATTTCTACTTGAGTGTCACCTGAGATCCCTCCATTCTTGTTGGTTACCAAACAAGGATGATATCCAGGGAACACTCAACAATCCGAACACGCTGTGTTCATCCTTGGATAGTATCTAATTACTAGAAATAAACAAAACACGCGTGTAAGTCACGAATAATGATGCTCATAGTGATATCAGACCGATGCTCAATGTTATTTTGAAACCAATTCATCAATACATATGCTGCGTTCGCTTTGAAATGTTTCAAGAACTCCAGTAGTGTTATCAGCGTAAGTAAAACCTAATGCATTTATCAATAGAAACATAATAATAATTATTTGAAAAGCAAGATGTTGCAAAAGACATTTAAGAAATATTTTCAAATAAAATAAACTGAAGTGTATTAAGCAAAAATATGAAGATCATAAGAATGTTAAGTGGTGAAAATTGGACGAATTAAATATGGGATAAATAGATGTTAAATACGTCTGTTTAAACAGAAATCATCCGATTTCGATCATTTTTAGAACATTCGTATTAGTTTAAAATGAAATTAAAGACTTTACAGAGACTCCTTTATGATCAAAATATCGATGATGTATTTTAAACATCTTAATTTCCGGTGGAAATTAAGGAAAGTTAAAAATATGTGAAGATTTGGAAGAAGTAATGTTGCACGAATAATGTTGTATATACAAATTGCAATAATCGCGACAAGGTTAGATTGTTCGTACAGAATTAGAAGACAAGAGAGATGAAGTTGGTGAACTTCAAAACGATTGCCGCGTGTGCATGCTTCTTAATAGCGAGTGGTATGCGGAAGGCTGCGTACCTTGAAGGAAGGGGAATGCACGTTACGAAAGCATACTTGAAGACGCATTCCCGCGACGACGCGACGCGGTATTCCTTTGAGAAGCGGCTACTCGTTGACAAGTCCGCAAACTTGGCATCGCTTTTGTTGCGATACACGTCGCACAATGGCAATGTCGATTTAAGAGAGTCTCTTTTGATTCTCCTGCAGAGAATCTGTTCGTTTCAAACTACATTTCCTCAATAAACAATCAAGATTCGCTCGCGAATAAGCTGAAAATAATTTATATTCAAAGATTCATTATATTCAACGTTTGGAAATTAATACAAGGAAATTATTACAAGGACAAATGAAATTATTTTTATTATTATGCGAGATATCATAGTATGTGTGTAGGTTGATAATCACGACATTCTCTCTTTATTTCCCTCGAAACTTCGAAAATTACATTATTTTGAAGCCAAGCTGACAAACGCGCGCAGAATCGGCGTGACAGGTACCTCCTACGTGAAAGGTCCTCCGCAATATTCTCGAGTCCTTCAGGAGGCAGGTGCCTCGCTGTCGGCGCCGGAGGGGGCTCGACGGCGCCGTCGCCGGCGGATGTTCAGATCCCTCGGGAGTCTGAGTCCGCGTCAGAGCTACCTTGGGTACGCGGTCTCTTGAGATTTCCCTCGACTTCCCTCTGTACCTCTTGACTACCCATCGCAGCAGCGGCGGCTCTTCCCAATGGCGACGGCTGTCTGCCTGCCTGCCTTCCTACTTGCCTGCCTGTCACGGACTCCAAGACGTACGGCGGCTGCAACGCGGATAGAGATATCACGCGCGCGTCCCGGATATAACCCGCAGGGCGCTCCTTTATTCGCGCCGTATCGATTAATGATTCGCGGATCCTTGCCGACTTCTACGAGGATCGATGCGCCCCGCGGGATGCAGCTCGATACAACTGGAAAGATTTACCGATGAGGTCAATTCGCGAACTTGATACAAAACGAGAGAGATATTGTCGTAAAATTATCACTATATTGTGTTATCTTATAACCTCTTTAGAAAATTGTTTGTCCATGTTAGATCATGAAAAGATCGAGAATTTCTTGTCTTAACTTGTGTGGATAGAAACTTTTATTTATCATAATTATGTATTAAGTAATGTAATGTATTCGATTAGATGCAGCAGTGCCCATTCACATGCACATTAAAGCTATTATGTACAAATTGACGTAAAGATGTATGTTTAATATAAATATAAATATAAATATAAAGAACATTTGTGTGTGTGTAAAACCCATTTCTATTCAAGTGTTTTTTTTAATTTTGTGTTAAAAATTTTGTAATATATTCGATTCAATTTAACATAGATGTATATGATCTTTAAATTTGATTTTTAAACTCTTTAAATCGATATTTGTATTTTTGTAAAATAATACAATTTATAAATAATTGATAAAATAACATAAAAAACAATGTATTTTAAAACGTAAATTCTAAGATAAATGAATAGGAGATACGTGTTTAAATTTATTATTTTAATATAATTTAACACGTCAAATATTAATTAAAAAGAAATATAGATATGTACTTCCTTACAAATTTCCTTACTAATTGTATCAATATTATGTTTGTTAATTTTTTCACATAATATTTTTATTACTTTCTAACATAATCTTATGTTAAATTAACACAAAAATTTATGAATCGTTTAGAATAAGTAAAATGTGTTAAATTTAATATAAATTTTTTAACTATGAAATATAAATGGATTAAATGTAAAATCCTCATTTTATTGTACATATAATAAAATTATATTTAATAAAATACGTTGAACATTTTATTATTCGAGATGTTTTACTCTATTGAGATTAAATCCGTACAATTAATATGCACTAGAATGTATTCGTTTTTAGTTTAAAATCGCTGATATTTTAAAGTTTCATAATTTTATCTTTTAAATGAAGCATCTATGACAATTTACATCTACATTATCTGCTAATTTTCCGAAATATTAAATTTTCATACATGAAGTTTTTTCTTTCATTTATTCTCCATGTGTTATACTATAATAAATTGTAACGCAACAAAAAATTTAAGTTAGCCACATAGTAAAAATATTATGTATTTGTGTTGGAAACGATTCACTCAAGTTCTTGTTAAATTTTTATGTTGAATTTTTTAACATGTTCGAATGTTAATTTAACATAATGTAATTATGTTATTAAAATTACGTTATTTAAAAATTTTATGTTAAATTGATATTCAATATTTCTTAGTGTCAAAATAATATAATTTATAAGTAAGTGAACAAAAAACATAAAAATAAAGGATTTTAAAATGTTAATTCTAAGATGAATGAAAAAAAAAGAGTTAATTTAACATATCATCAAAGATTAATTTTACTGAAAAAAAATATGCTTTCACGGTTTGTTTACAAACTATATAACCCTTTGTATTTATTCTTTTATATAATATGTGTAATCTTTTAATATACTTATCTTATGTTAAATTATCCCAAAAATTTGAGTGAATCATTTGGGACATGCAATTTATATTAAATTCGACATTGTTTTGAACAGTACGACTAAGGCAATAAAAATTCGTATCAACAAAACCGGAGACAATGAAATCGCCAACTCTAGAAATTCTTAGAAATCAAGATAAAATTATTATTTGAAAGATGCGATATATTTCCATCGCGGGAGGCATTCTCGAGAAGACGGGTGCATCGACTCGAATGATCTTCCTAGAAGGGGTTAAGCTGCAATATGCAGTTATCTTGCCCGGCGTGCATGCCGAAGCCATAATAACACATCCGTTTAACGTTAGCCACGGAGCTTGGGCTGAGATTGCAACCTGTATTTTCGTGAGTTTACTCCCCCCCCCCCTCTTCTCTCTCCACGCGGCCACCTTCGTCGACCTTCTCCCGGACCATCTCGAGAATAGCGTCGTCTAGGCCAAGCTGTATTACATTGGATTGTTGCGAAACGATGTACGCGCGTTATACGAATAGCATACGTGCGGAAAGGGTGCTGTCCATTCAATTGATCCCACCCTCTACCTTTACGATTATTATCATAAAGGTACAGCCGTCTCATTTTCAAATTGTTTATGATATTTTATGGTAAATTGAATATGTCGATGTAAATGATATCATTCTTTCAGAAATAATATTTTTGCACAACTAAATATTACTCTATTCTATTTTATAAAAACGTGAGAAGAAAAAATTATGTTTAGCAAAAAGACTTTTCCGCGATTATATATAAAGAATTTTACATCTAAAAAAGAATTCGAATGATAAACTATGAATACGAATCTAGTTTTGATCCTGAGACAACGAATCGACCGAAACTCGCCGAAAGTCCTCTGTTACGATGATGGATGAACCATTAACTTCTGTGGTATTATACCGGTAACGCGAACCGCGTTTTGGCGTGAGACACGCCTGACAGCTGACAGAGTTCGTAGGGCGCCGAGGTGCATGATCGAAGGATGCCAGTACCTTCGCGTCTTCTGGAATATTTAAGCTCCACTGTCCCGTCTGTAGATTTGACGTTCCTCGTCTGACATTTAGCCGCGCAGATAAAGCTACGTTTAAGTAATGAAAAGTAATTTATTGTGCATGTTTTTTTTTCACCGAAGTCATTCTTTGGTCTAGATTCATTTTCTCTCTCTCTCTTTCTTTCTCTCTCTCTCTCTCTCTCTCTCTCTCTCTCTCTTTCTCTTTCTAAGTTTTTTAAATATTTTGATAGCCTGGGACCCGTACGGAACCAGAATCAAAACGAAAAATCATTTTATAATCCTTTTCTTCGAAACCGAAATCGTAACCAAAGGAAAATGTTAAAAAAAATCTCATTTTTAGTTCCTTCTCTGCGGAACCTTAATTATCCACAAAAAATTGTTGTTTGAGACATGAAATAATAAAAATAGTTTTAAGTATACCCAAAAGTGCGGGAAAAGTAGATTTTTCTGTTATAAGTGTCTCATTTTGTAAGTCGAATTTTCATATACCATGTTAGAACTTATCACAAATCGAATGTATTGTAAAAGTTTCTTATAATAATTAGTCTTTAAAGATTTTGAGGGTCGCTCATCATGATTCTATTAATAAAAATGGCAAATTTTGGATATAAGGAATCTAAAATGGTGCCCTTGACATTTAGTTTTATACGTAGGGTTACAGTAATCAAATTTTTTATCAAAAATAAATCTGAGCATGCTCTTTAAGACAAGTTGACCACGAATTGTTAATTAAATAGAAACATCAATGATAACAAATTAAAAATGACCGATCCAAAATGTTCGTGCTCAATTAAAGTCACATGTTTAATATATTTTATACAATAAGATGAATACGCTGTTTTTCGACGTTTTCGCACTTCTAAAGTAAGATTAAGAAAGAATTAAAATTTGAAAAATGAATAATAAATAGCAGGTAATTATTTGTTTCATTCGAAAATAGAAGAAAAGAATGGTCTATTTGACCACTCTCAATCAAATCCAAAGACAACAACAAAGTCGTAGTAAGTAATTCGCAAACTCCGTGGGATTGACTGATGGAAGACAATGTGGCAGTAATATTAAAATGTGGTATGCTCTATTTAAATTCGATCGAAAAAAAGTATCAAGTGAATAAAGTGAAATTAAATTCCCATGTGAATTTGTTACGGTAAAAAATTGTTATGATAAAAGAGATCAATGGCGTAACATTTCTTGAATTGTACAGGAACTTTCAATCAATTTCCGGTTTTCTTTCTCCCTCCATCATTGGACACTGAAGTTTTTTTTTTGCACAATATGTGGATCAAACGTTCGATTGTTTTTTTTTTACTTTTAGTACCAATTATCATGAAAAACTTTTGTAATACATCATGATAAGTTGTAACGTGGTACAAAAAGTTGACTTATAAAAGAAGACACTTATAACATAAAAAAAATCTATTTTCTTCATATTTTTGGGATATAAAACTATTTTTACTATTTCATGTAAGTCCCAAATTTTTTGGTGGTTAACTTTCGCAAGAGAGTTTAAAATCGGACTTTTTTAAGATCTTCCTTTTATAAATTTATATATATATATATATTTATATATATATATTTATATATATATATTATATAATACCAAAATTATAAATAAACGAATAAAATTATTTTCGGTTTACGATTTTTTCGGTTTTTATTCGATTTTTTATTTATAATAAGTAGTTCTGTTCTTTATAGCTAATTGCATTAGTATAGAGTTTATCTTTCTTCCTTTGTTATACATTGTAAGAAGAAAGATAAACTCTAAACTCTACAATGCAGCTAGGATGAGAAACTGATTGAATACGCTGAATGAATACGCTCTCTCTCTCTCTCTCTCTCTCTCTCTCTCTCTCTCTCTCTCTCTTTCTCTCTCTCTCTTTTGTTCGCTCGATCATATCGTTGCAATTGTGATTTGAATCCCTGCACATGTGTATTATGTACACATAATACTATAAGACGTATTAAATAATATATTTTTTAATTTTTATTCTTGTTCCATATACATATATAAATATATACAGTTTAATAGAGTAAATATAGAAAAAGTTATTAAAAAATTTTAAACTCCTCCCATATTATGGGAATAATTGTAACCGGAAAAAAACCGTTAAAAACTGTAATTTGTATGGTTTCGGTTTTTTTTTCACTAATTAACTGAAACTGAAACCGAAACACTTATCCGATGTTTTATAAAACCGTAGTTAGAATTGAACTAAAAAAACGTTTCTAGTTGCATACATGCGAGAAATTTTATCATAATAAAGTTACTTTTTATTTATTGTTATTTCGATAACACTAAATAACAAATTTTGATCAACATTTTTTTCACGATTTAATAATAGATTTTTATTTTTTATAATTAACTGAAAAAGTATGCTTTTCAAAAACTTCCTTTTATTTTAAAACTTCCTATTACTTTTTAATTTTTAAAAAACTTTGCTTTGAATGTCTTATGTAATAATGTTAATTCGTAATAATATAATGTAATGTACAATGAATCACTAAAGGTATATGTATATTACAGATTATTATTTTTAAAACGAAATACGAAATTTTTTTTATTATCTGTTTATTATCAAAGGTAATATTATATGAAATTAATTTCTTTCTAGGTAAAATTTCTAATAAATACGATTTTTGATAACTAAATAATTCATTTTGTATAGCTGCGAGAAATTTAAATATTTTCTTATTTGATATGAAATTTCTTTTAATGTTTACATACAATTTTATATGTGATAAGATAATAATAATATTTAATATCAAAAAGTTACATTGATTTATAAGGTTTCTATTTCAACAATAGTGATGCTTATATATTTTATTCAATAAAGTAAAAGAATAAAGTTGTAAATTAATTCAATTTGTACAATAGAATTGTTTAAAAAATAAGAGCCTTGAGTTTTCAAAATCTATAGATGATGAAAGAATTATATTCAGGTATTTAGAAAGATTTATCTTATAAATAGAAGATTTATCTTACAAACCAGTATAATATAAACTAATTTAATTACGTTGCTATTATCCGCAGGACAATTGATAAATATCTTTATTAATCTTCATAAATGTAGTTTTCAGTGTAATTTGCATTCGAATAAATTATTCAGTAATTAACAGGGAATGTTCTCACTGCTTGTTAGTTTAATCAATCGTTAACAATGATAAATGCTATTATTCGGATGAAAGCTCGATAGTGTGACGGAACGAACGCTTTTGACGCCTTCGAAAATTCACAATTAAAGTTCAATTGTTAGAGTAGCAAGTTATTGCGTAAACATGCTGTTCTCTACGAAAAGTAAATTGTCGAGAGGACAGATAGTAGATCGGAGACCATAACGACAAAATAACAAATGACGTATTGGCCGTCCGGACAAGAGTGTAATTTTTAAGTTTAATTCTGCGGTCCCATGTGACAAAACGGATGGTGGATACCATCGCCCTGCGCTATGGACTCGATATATTTTACGGCAAAAAACAACGGACCGTTATTTCGTTTTCAATGATGTTCAACGAATGATTTTCATGACTAGATAGCTTTGTTTACAAGAAAGATCGTTTGTTTAAAAACGATTATTATACGTAGCGACAGATTCGATTTTTGCGACGAGATTTAAAGCGGGAATCTTAGCATTATGTACTTCACAGCAGTTGCGGATTTCGCTCTTTACTGGTGATATGCAAATGTAATAGAATTAACAGTGGCTTCTCCCTGTATGTAGGGGACGAAGAGTGGGACGATGATAACGAGCAGAATGTCCTGGAGGCGGCCGAACAGGATAACGAAACGACGACGATTAAGCGTGAGTGTTATTTGTTAGACTGCCAGCTCTCATGGACTTTTCTTTAGTATTTACGTACAACAGGTGGCAACGTTTGCACAAGTGAATTATAGATAGAAATAGAAGGTGTTTTCACTTATTTTAACACACTTTATATAATAAAAATTGGGAAAATTGTAATATAGAAATTTCAACCTACATTAAATTGTTTGTGATGGATTACACACAATTTATTTACTTTTCACTCGATAAATAAATATTTACGACATGTAAATATGATATTAAACGAAACAATTTTATTTATTGAATATATAAATTAAATAAATTAAAATTAGATTCTTTGAATAAAAAATAATTATACGATCACATATATTTCAGAGGATGATGAAGAAGAGGAAGAAGAAGAAGAACTACAACGAGCATTTAGCCGTCAGTCAGAGGGTAAGATATATTTAGAATGATATACAAATAATGAAATGTTGTAACTGCTTCTTTTCACTTGAATCGTAATATTTGTTGCGAGCATTTGCATAATATTTTTAGCATCTGATTTAAATTTATATCTTATTCCCGCAATACAAGTGACATTAGTCGAAATTTTTCTAATTTCGTTATTATTTATTATGTGAGGATTGTACTCTAAATACATCGATCTTTAAGGGGATTCTAAAGATGATATTTTTTCATATTTTAAGTAGCACATAGACGATTTACGTGTCTTTACTGACGTATCTTTACTCTCTCAATATCTCGCTCATGTATGTCATACATACACATTTTTGTATAACAATTACGTTTTAATTAGACATCTAAGTCCAATTTTAAGAACTTTACGCTGTTTCTTCATGCAAATTACTAGTCTGTAGATTACTATTTAAGTATTGCACAGCTTTTATATGAAGCAAATGTTGTCACGACGTGACAGTTCTGTCATATTGGATCAAAAAAAGAAAGAAGATCTCAATTTTGAATTTTTTGTCATCTTCGGCATAAACTTCACCTCACAGACACATACTAATGCGTATACTTTAATCCTGGAAAAGGATTCTTCTGTAAAAAAATCTGTAAAAAAGAAAAAAGGTAATTGTTATTCAAAAATTATATTTTAGTTTAGTTGGTAATATAAATGACTTTAAGATCCCTTTAAATTATGTTATTTTGACACTAGAGAAATGTTGAATATCAATTTAACAC
>Ga0157364_1002968_pt1 | contig 16233 bp, 7 predicted proteins | sample AttsexASBM2_FD_111476 | JGI IMG/M metagenome (GOLD analysis project Ga0157364, IMG submission 111476) | Fungus gardens microbial communities from leaf cutter ant in Ribeirão Preto, State of São Paulo, Brazil - Atta sexdens ASBM2 | ecosystem: Host-associated > Fungi > Mycelium > Unclassified ...
AGAGAGAGAGAGAGAGAGAGAGAGAGAGAGAGAGAGAGAGAGAGAGAGAGAGCTTTAACAACTTCGATAACAGATTTTTAAGAATTGCTCTCATTATAAATAGATAAAAATATGAGTCACATAAATGTTGTCTCAACAAAGAATGTTGTTTCAGCACATATATAACACAAATATATTATCTCGACATATATTATAATACAATTGCTGTCTTCTCTTCTACGATATCTAGGTACAAATACCTTGTAATCGAATCTCCAAGATATCATCAGAGCGATTACAGCTAAATCATCATATACTCCAAGTTGCATATTGTTATTTACTCAATATGTCTTATCATTGATAACCTAGGCGATTCCATATAAAATACATAAGAGAAGATCGATAGAGCAGAATATAAGAGCGTTTCGATTTAGTAATAGAATGAAATAAATACATTGATTAACATAAAATAATACGATATAAAGGTTACAATTTTCGAATCAAAGCATCAAGGCAGTAAAATATAAATTATTTTATACCAAGTTTTTAATGCATATAATTATTTCTTTTTTTTTTGTAGGTTAGGCTTAATAAATATTATAACAAAAAAAATGTTAATGAAATATTTTAATATATATCAATTAGTTTATGTCAACACTATACATATAATACAAAAGTTTATATTTCTTAAAATATTTCTCACTAAAAGAAAAGATTGGTTGCTGCAACAATTTGATTGTAGTAGCAAATTTCTAATTGCTTTTTTAGCCTATCCGCAACGTCAGTATATGATTTCAATAAGTTAACGCAACAATAAATGTACGAATAACCTTTAATTAGGTTTTATATTTACTTAAAAAACTTACTCTATAATTCAAATGATCTCTTCGATCTTAATCTTCGAATTCACAATAGGCGTATAACATAGACTATATTATATGGACTTTAATCATTCGACACGATATCGATGGGAATTTTTCACTGTTCAGTACACTTTCTCGATACATATTGCAGTTTTACGTAACCGATCGGACTGACTATTTTTGTCGCGGATTTGCTTTTAAAGCATCCGATAAACAGCGCTGGATCGGTCTGGCTAAGTGCTCTCGGCAGAGAGCGGATATTATTCTGTCACAGCACTCCAATAATCTACGGACAGTGTTCGTGCAATGTTTTTTTTTAATCGTTCACATGGCACATGAATTACGAGTATGATTACTAAGAAAACGGTAATAATATCCGATGTTTACAACAATATTGTAATAACAATATTATAAAACAAATATATTCAAAATTAAAATATAATTCAATTGATTAATTTAAAAATATTTTATATATAAAAAACTGTTGCAGCTATTGAAATAAAGATAATAATAGAATAATATAACAATGAAATTTTTATAATTAATGCTATAAATTTTTATGAGGAAAATAAAAATTTTAAATAATATTTTTTTTATAAAAATAATATGATTTGATTTAATTAATTTTCTCATTTCTTCAAATTTTTAGAATATTTAGAAAACATTATTCATTAATAATGGAATATAAAAAAATAACGTCAGTTTTACAATATTTTTAATTTACAGTTTATTATAAAATATATTTTTTACATTTTATAAATAAATAATAAATTAAATCAGAAAAATTAAATAATAAAAATAATTGTTTAGAATAAAATTTTCTTGTATGACACAAAATTTCCACACGCATTCTACCAAAGATTTATTTACACTAGAGAGCACAATGTCACCGCAATATTGATTTATTCTCCTATTGCGTAACAAATCTTTCATAGATTACATCATGAATCAATGTCGTGTTGCCTACCTTTTTAAACGGCCACTCATTTTTTGTCATGCTCGATTTCTATCGCGTCTATAGGAAATCATAAAATCGGCACGTAAATCAATCGTATCATGAAAGAGACACGCTTTACTCGCCGTTAAAATCAAATTTTGCGATGATATTTCTTAATTATTTTCATTTTATATATTTTATAAATTTATTCATTTATAATACGCGCATTAAACGATAAGCAAATCAGGACAGATATATGCGCATCGTTCGCATCTATACAAACTTTATACAATACATTTTTAGACAGAATAACATGCAACTTGAATATTAACGTTAATCAAGACAAGCTAAAAAGTCACGATATAATTACTTGAGCAGTGAATTATATACGTGGTAAACAATATATACTGAGAAAAAAATATTTGGTATATGTAATTAATAATAATAACAATATAATAATAACAATATAGTTAACTCAAAAAATTATACAATAATTTAAAATATTAATAGAGTAAAATATTAAGATATAAATGATAAATAAAATAAATATTTTTATTCAGTAAATACAATCGCAATTAATGAATATAACTATATTTTGTTGAATTCTTACTACAATATTTATGTAGAAATAATTTTAAAAATATGTTTAAAAACTACAAAATTTTAAGTAACATGTATGTAATTATTATTAATAACACAACTACATTTGCAAACAATTAAAAATATATAGTCTCCAAAATGACTATAATTTACAATTAAAGTACGGTAACTGCAACCATTTATTTTCTCTCAATGCATAAAGGAATTGAATTTTATTATTTCCGATAATAGAAAACACGTACGACATTTTCTATATGAATGGAATGGCATGGTGAAGCGCGATTATCCTTAAATGTAAAATTTATTCTCAGGTTAATCTCGATCGAAAGTGATAAATTTGCATGTCTTTGAATTTGTCACTTTGCAAATGCGATAAAGTACTCGATATTCAAAAAAATACAGAATATAATCGACGAATTATTATGTCAATTTTTACATCGATACAACAATTGTAATGCAACATTTACCGAAAATAAAAAAATGCATCGATCAAATAGACTCGTTTACATTAAAAATTTAACGAAATTCTCACTGGACAATTAAAAATTGTTGTACAAAGTATACATGATATGCACGCAAATGGCTTCTAGCGGACGCATAAAGATTGCTCCTTCAGCTAAATTTAATCTCGTAGAAACGGTATTATGGCTGCCGTGCATCGCTATTTGCTCGCTGCACGTGCCATATAAAGCATGTAAGAGAGAAGTTGATCTCATATAGTGACGAAAAGCAATTTCTTTTCATTGCATAAGTGATCTTGCTCTGCCATATACCAGGAAATGCGTATCTTTGAACTTAGACATTCTATTTTTGAAATTTTGAATTTTAATATAATTAATAGAATATTTTGATTTTCCCCGAAAATTTTTATCTTATTAATATATGTAAAGATTCTAATAAGTAAACAAGAAATTTAAAAACATAATTATTTTTAAATTTTTGTTATTTATAAATAGCAAATTTTATTTTAAATGCGAATAGCATAATAGATAATAATTTTCAATTTTATTGTGGCAATAATTAGAAATTTGACAAAAAAGTCAAATTAAAAGAATTTAATTTATGAAAAGGCAAATTAATTTTCAACATTAAAAATGTGTATATAGTTACATTCGAAAATAAGCAAAAAACTTTCAGCGTCGATAATCATGTATTTTGTACTCCAATTCCTAATATGTTATTACATGTTACATGCTGCACATGACAAGTTACATTCTTTCCTGTCAATATCAGGGAAGTGCGTACTATTCCAATAATAATTTAATTTGTTTAATTAATCATAAAGCGTAAAATCGTATTAGTAATTTCTATTAGCTTGAACAGAACAGTAATGTGTCCTCAATTTTCAGTCTCTTGAATGTAAATTGTATTCCGTACGATTATTTTTCCACAATAAAATAACATTTTAGTAGTTCCATTTATAACGAAATATATCGAATGTAACAAATCAATAAATTAACTATCGTCAATAATCTGTCAAAAATATATTGCGCATATTTTTCTCTTTCCAAAGACGAATTAAATAATTAATCGGTTAACAAATATTGAAAGATTTTATTAAATAATGGCTTGCAATGTATCATTGGCAAAAGTTGATTTTGTAACCTGCAATCTCATCGCGCTTAGTATTAGGAAGATTTAGAACGCGTGTGACGATATTTCTTCTCGCGACGATATTTCAATAACGCCCACATAAAGTATCGACGCGGTCTGCCAATACAACCTCCATGTTCAATAGACATCTATCAGTTCTACGCAAACGACATTAAATTATTAGTTGAAATCGTCCTACTTCTCTAAAAATCACGCGGAAAATTTCGAAAAATCTATTACTGACGACATTCATTAACAAAATGATCACTGAAATCTTATAAACTTTTCTGAGAATTCCCAGATTTTCAAGATATTTTTGCTCAAAATTCCAGATAAAATTAGACAATTTTTTAATGTAATTTTAAAATAAATTGGAATGTGAGACAAACAAACTATATATTGTAAATTAATCGAAAGTCAGAAACGAGTCAGAAATTCTATATCTATCATTTTCTACAATTGAACAAACCTATCTCTATGGGATAGTTAAGAAAAGATTCTCTATAACAATATTAGTGTATATAGTGTACTATATTTTCTTCTATTGAGTATGTCTTGTACTGATTTTGTTTTAATAAAAATTCGCGAGACACGTAAGAAAGTACGTAAATATACGCGAATGTATACGCCATACTTGTTGCTAACCCATTATGAACATTTTGCATTATTAAGAAAAAAATAATCAAAGAAAAAAGAATGTTTAAAAAAAAAACAGAAGTAAAATTTTTAAAATTTCCCTGATTGATAAAATTTTGATTTTCAAAGGAAAAAAATCTTTCAAAAATTCCAGGTTTTTCCAGGTTTTTCCAGATAGTAAACACCTTGATTAATATTTGTATCTGTTGGTGATCGCGGAAAAAAAAAATATTTTTTCCACAGCTTCATTTACAACTAGACAGTTTATTGTGAAATGTTGCATCGATTGTACTCACGATAATAAAAAAGAACAATAAAGGAATTAATTAAAAAATTTAAAAAAATATAAGGCGTAATACAGCATAGGCGATGTTCACAACAAGATAATCAATGAAATAACATTGCGATCAAAAAGTTCATAAACTGTAAAACCATCTACGAATTTTATTCCATAAATTCCACATATAGATGACAAAATCCATTTAAATGGGAAAATTTGTGCAAATGGCACAAATGATAACACGCGTCGCGGCTACGTTGAATTTCACAACTCGCTATTTGGTTTGGTCAAAATGATAAACTCGTTATCGAAAACGCTAGAAATTGCTACGTCGGAAAATTGAACACAAACTTCAATATTGATAATTCGTGATGACGGACTATCGAACTTGTCCTAAAGTCATTTCGCAGAACGTTTCAACATATAAAAAATTTCTGTTTAATTAACTCGTAAACGTGTGTATGTAACAGAACGTGAATTTGATTGCGGGAATCGCAATATTGACGATGGTTATATGTGATGCAAAATTATACTGATATATACTCAGAAATATTATTTGAATATACGCGAATGTTTGTCGGTAGGACGTTGCCATATGAGACGAAAATGTGAGAAGGATTAGACGGATTAAACGATCAATGTTGAACTACAATGCCGTTACTCAACTACAATTTGGCGAACTTCGTTCTTGAATACAAGACGGCAATAAAATCCACTTTACTAAAAGCACAGCCGAGAGAATTAATTCGGGCAGACTATTACTCTCCAGCCGGATGTCGCGTCATTAACGCCTCACCATGTATCTACTCTGTGTACTAAATTATTTGTGAAGCTGTCGCCAACCGTATGAAATAGTTGCGAAGCGTACACTTGAATATTTGAATTATTTTCTTAATATTATCAATATTAATATTATTATTCTATACTGTCATTTTTTTATTATAGTATAATTCGAATTTTTCTTTAATTAATTTATATAATATGCCGCACAAATTATATACAATTAGATGTATATTCGATATACTTTCCAATTTAATAAATTTACGATACGTATTCTCTTTGTTGAAACAGATAATTTATTTCTTCAAGATCAATGTCATTTCGGAATATAAGGTATTAATAAGAAATAAATGTATGATCAAGGAGAAAAGATGAAGAAATCATCATTGTATGCACAAAAAAAAAGATGCTATCATTACAATGTAACATGTTAACCTTCAATCAGATTAGTAAGACTTTTAATCAAATCCACAATGTAGTAAAAATATAAGCTTATATCAAATTAGTTATATTTGTGGATATTTTCAACATTTATCTTTAAAACAATTAAAGTAATGAAATATATATCATGTTTTATAGAAATATGTAGTAAAAAGTATAAATTAATTAAAATTAGTATTATTTTACTGAGATAAATCTTAATTCTATAAAATAATGAATTGTCATTTTTTTATTATATAATTTCTTATATTGCTAATAATGAAGAAATGAATGTATTGAATAAATATAGAATGCAGCAAATAAACGGAAACAGTTCCTAACTATTGCTAGCCACATGACTGCATTTGAACGCCAGGTACGTGACTTTGTTACAAGATAACACTACTTCCGAATTTATACGTACCTAACTTCCGCCTTAGAGACTCTGGATTCGGATTCCCTAATTAACGAAACCGCGCTTTATCTCTCTCTCTCTCTCCCTCCCCCCTCCTCTCTCTCTCTCTCTCTCTCTCTCTCTCTCTCTCTCTTTCTGGCTTGTAAATGTCAAATATAATTATAATAATTTCACATATCTGAGACATGAGACGCAAATCAAGTAAGTTGGAATAGTAGATTTATTCACAAATTTAACTCCTTGCAATCTCAATCTCTTCTCTATGCAAAATTAAGATCTAATTATCTTCTAATATAATTGGTGAACAAATCGATATAACAAATTAATATTTTTATTAATAAAAGTAATAGGATCTTTTAATGTATATACATCATGTAATACAATCGCTATAAAAATTAAAGCAATTAGAATATATTAAAAGAAATTTATTTCTGTATACTTAATATTTTTGAAATTAGGATTTGTTTATTTCTCAAGAGAGTTGGATTTATAAAACTGCTAATGTCAGAAACGACAAAATTAAAATGCCTTTTAGGATTTAAAAATTTGTGACGATAAAAAGAGAAAAGCAATTTTCATTAGAAAAGCAACTTTCCATTACATTTACGCACATTAAATAATTTCAAAGTTTTATATTTTAAAAAATATGCTAAAGACTAAAAGTGAATATTACAGGCGAATCACTGAGAAAAGTCTCAAGGAAAATTAATAATACTTTGTATGTGCAAAATAAAATTATGTACACATAAAGGCATACTTATCATAAATAATCAACCCTAATTGAAAATAATTCAAGAAAAAAGTAAATTATTCTTTATCCTGTATTTAACACAATCTAGTAGCGATGAACGATGAAAGAAATCCTGGCCGGTGTATAAAAGCGCTTCTAAACGTCCGGCGACAAAAGGTCAAAGGATCGAATATCCAGATAGCCCGCGGTAATTTGAATACGGTAGTTTGAAATAAAAGGTCATGCGAAAGCAGGACAAAACGGATCTCTGTGTACAGACGACGTATGGCGGCTAATGGAAGCCGGAGGAGAAATCACGGGTGGAGGAAGAAGCACGAATGGGACAGGGGGAAAATCAAGGGACAGAGGGAGGATGAGATGTGGACGGGGGGATGGATGAAGGGGAGAACAAAAAGGGGCCGAGGGTGGATACGACGAAGCGACAGAAGAGAAGACTCGATTACACGTCACCAGCAGCCCGGAGCCTATTTGGTCGCAATCGGTTTTTCATTACCAAAAGCTTCGCCGGGCTTTATATCAAATTGTACATTCGACGACCCCCTGTAAAACTCACCGGGATTCCGCGAACCCACCGAGTACCGAAATCGCATAATTGATCATCTCGGTGCATCTCGCACGCGTGCTGCCCATAATTTTCGCTGGATGCGGGATAAAAGTACGCGGACCTCGGATGTCGTTCACGTCGAATCTTCAATTCGCGGAAATGGATTGTGTGTCAAAGCTAATACGGTAAATCGACATATCGACTGACTCTCGTGAAATTCGTGCATTCCACTCGTGGCTTCTCTTCTGATCCTTTATCATGAGTTTCCTACTCTTCCGATAGATTATGCATTTCTCATGTGTCATTAAAATTTAAAATAATACTAGTTAAATCTAAGAGTTTTCGCATCGAAAAATAGCGGGAACAAAAAATCCATGTGATCGCACCATATAATTTATTTCACGTTAAAAATAATTATTTCGTTTCAAGATTTTTATATGGGAATGGAATATTTATGGGAAAAATAATGTATCAACATAGTTAATAGCAGTCCAATTGAAAATAATTTCGTTAATTAAATAACAATATTAATAAAACAAACATTAATAACTTTTGTTCTAATATATGATTTCATTAGCATTGTTATTAAATTAATGAGATAATTTTTAAGTAGTCTGTTGTTTATGCAATATCATTTTGTCTTATATATGTAAACATGAGATTTACAATGTTAAATACAATTATATTTTAAAATTATAAAGTTATTTATATTTATAAAATCTCCTTTTCTACGTAATCAGACATACAAATTTGCAAAGTTAAATTATATTATATGCAAAAAAATAAATACAGTGAAAGTATCTTAACAAAAGCTGTTTCTCACTCAATTCTTATATAAGATGGTATTATATAATATTATAGTATGTTATATTATATAATTATATAATGCAATTAACACACTAAATTATTATACAATATTATCATATATTTTATTTATATAATACATATTTTATATATTTTTTATTTTATTATACAAATTAACACAAGTCATTCTATCCTTGTTCAAAAATCAATAAGAAACAAAGAATGACTAAAAAGACAAGAACTCTTGTCACTGTGTCAATTTGTGCCTCTGCTAGAAAGTTCACTTTGAATATTAAATAATATTTGTATATATTGATTTGTGTATAACTCAATAAAATAAGGATCTGGACATAATGGAAAAATAGGAATTAATCATCACGTTAACACGGCACATTTAATCGGGTTTCATAACATCTGTAGTTATGAAACTGACCATCTCAACTATATTCTTCTGAAAAATGGAATGAATGGTTAGTTTCTAACTACGAATATTATTAAACCCGATTAATGTTCATTTCTACCAATGTAGATTAATTTTAATCTTAGTTCAACTTATTTTCATTTTTTTCTAGTTCTAAAGATTAGAAAAAGGCGAAGAATAAGTTAAACCGAGATTAAAGTTAATCCATATTAGTGAAAACGGGCATAAGGTATAAATATAGTCAATATCTATAATTTATAGGAATTGTGCCTATAATTTATAGACATAAAACAATTAGGATTAAATATAATGCACAATGAACACAATAATAAGATATACGACGTATAATATAAAAAATTTAAAGACGTATAATATAAAAAACGTATAATATAAAAGAAGTAAGAGTTAAATGTAACATGAATACAAATAAAATATGACTTCATAATTAATTATGTCTTTATATATTTTATAGGCGTGTTCCGATATGCACAGTTAATACTGAAAATTTATAGTTCACGTTACGTATACTGTAGATTTTTAGTATTGGCAGTATATATCGGAACATGCCTATAAAATATAAAGATATAATTAATTATGAAGTCATATTTTATTTGTCATATTCATTGTATGTTACATTTAACTCCTAATTTCCTTTCTAATTTTTTATATTTAAATTTATATAGTATAAAATTTTATAATAAATATTGCAGTAATGTTGTAACGCAATATTGCTGCATTATTACAATGTTTCTGCAATAATACTACAAGTATGTATTCCTCCATTGTGTGCAAAACCTAATATTGTATATATATTATGTTGTAATATTGTAGCAATATTACGTATCAATATTTTTAAAACGAACATTTTATGTTGCTGTAATGTTGCTGAAATATTTTTGCAATATTGCTGCAATATTTCTGTGCTGTATGAGATATATGGACATATTATATTTTATATATAATTATATATGAAACATTTTTTCCCGGGATATTATTTGCTTGGTATCGTTACGTTTCTTAATATCTTTTAAATAATTTTTTTACAATGTGTTTATTTTTATGAAAGTTATAAAAAAATCTAATTGGATTGAGTATATGTACTAGATATTATATCTAATGAATATTATTTCCAGTGTAGCACAATTAAGAAAAAGGACGCAGAAAGAAAATTAATGTCAGTTTTAAGCATATTTTGACTGGAAGGTAAGGACGAACATACAAAGCAACTCTGCGAAATCCAGTCCCCAATTCGCACATATATACGTACCTGAATTAATTCGTCTGTTCGACAGGCCGGCCGACACTTTTAATACCCGATTGCACAATGCGCGGTGTAGCGAGAAAACGATATATAAAGGTGCATGCGACGATTAACTAATTATGTTATTGACGGAACGTGTCAAACGCACGATTTCGAGCCAATAGACGTACAACGAACAATGTTTGGCACAAATGGTGGCAGCGATTTATTCGCGTTACTTGTTGTCTCGCGCGCCGATTGACCACTTTTAGGACGATCTTTAGCATTATTCGGTACTTTATTCGGCACTTTAATCAACACTCCCGACATTTATTCATACGCGAGACTACTTTTTCATGCGGAAATCACGGAAACTCGCGTGCCAACAATAACGCGAAACGCGCGAAATAATGGCGACGATAACTTTGGCCGCGACCGCGCATGCGCAGCTCATCGCTTTTCGGCGCGCTCGTTAGGCTGCGTTCGGAAACTATTCGCCTGAGTGCCTAATACGTCCCCAAGCAGAAACAAGTGACGATAATGTGACATTGAAATCGGACATTAATGACTTTTAATGATTATTTTAAAGTCATTTTGACATCATTTTGATATCATAATGATTTATTGGGTTATTCTATTTTTAATATTTTTATCGTTCATTCCTAGTGAGAAATGACAATGAAATCGATTCAATGTCAATTCCATTTCTTATTGGATTAGACATGAAATAAGGATAAAATAATATATTTCGAGAACTCGGATGAAATTTTCGAATGCAGTCTTATTCCTAATTTTCAGACATATGTTATGTATGCATGATAATGTATGCATATGGTTGATATTCATTGTCAGTTTTGTTTAAAAATCCTCTTAAGTAATGCCTCACGATACTAATATGTCTTTGATTGACTTATGACATTTGATAAACTTAAATATAATACAAGCCTATGAATACTGACTATGAATACTGGCCTGATCACAGTTAATATGAAAAAAATAATGAATTATGATTAATTAATTTCTTACGACCCTTTGTCTTGCGACCCTATATTGTAGAACAGGCATTAGGGGACCAATGCACTTTCTGTAACTGTAAGACATACCATAAGAATTAACCAATCACAATCAAGAATTGTTAAAAATCTTCGGTAATAAGCTCTTGACTAATTCTTACGGCTACTATTAAAGAAAGTGTGTGCGGTAGCCTTTAGCGTAAAGATTATGACATCAGGATTAATCGCAATTAATGATTGTCCTTTTTGTATCGTTACAACTCGTTTTTCAGGACGTTTGGTGAAATGTCACATCGCCTGACGTTTCATTTCGCGATCATTTGCACAAAAGCGCACTTTTGACGAGCGGTAAACGCGAAATATGCGCGTTCATTGAGGCAATATTTCTCCTGTATTTTACGAACAAAGTCTGCTCTAGGCGCAATAATTCGTGTTGGAATTCGTGATAAAATTCTATTTATAGTTTTATTAGCCGTGTAATAAACGAAAAATGAGTTAAAGAGGGCTAAAATATGAAATACTCACATATATGAAATATTATATTAATAACACGCAAACTTGATAAATTATTTATTACAAAAATTACGAATTGTATCTCAAAATGTGACAAAATTAAAGATTGTCTGAAATTGATATTAAAATGCAATATTAAATATAATTATAATATGACATAAACAAAATATGAGGGATATGTGGAAATTAGTAAAGATACAAGGCTAATACAAAGGGACTCGTTCTTATATTGTAGGACAGAATTCAATCATAAGTGCATTAAACGTCTCATTAAAAATAAGAGTTCATATAATGATCGAAAAATAAATAAATAAATATAATATTTTACAGGCATTATAAGTCAATACTTCCAAAATAAAATGCTTTAGAAATAATTTCTTTTTCCGAACATCTTTAATTAATTCTTTTCTGTATAATAAAATATATATAGTTTCAATATAATTAAATACTATATTAGAACAATTAGTAAAAATATTACATTGATAAAAAAATATTTTATCGAGAGATTTCTTGTTTTATTAATATAAAGACTTTATTTAAACTGTATTGAAAGAGAAACAGGTAGAAAGATACATTATCTGCCATCTTACAGTGTTATGTTAAACTTGTAGTCTTAGTACAAATTTACTACTACAGATGGGGAGAGAATCGATCTTTTTTTGACAGTGCACGCGATCAACAGTGATAACAGCTGATCATTTATTTTGGATGGAGACAGGGTACGTGTGCATTTGGCAAAATAATAAGACGTAGTTACCAAATCATTATCGTATTTCTCAATGTTTTTGTCGTGAGGAATTTTCATTATAAGAATTACAAAAGGACTGGAATCAAAAGAATAAACTTTGACACTGTGGAACAAAAGAGATACAAAAAATAAAGAGATATAAAAAAATATATAACATCGTAACTGAATAGAGAAAACGTCGCCAGAAGCATGTCGGCCTCATTGGAGAATCTTACGATTAAGCAGCCTATTAGACGTCTGGAAATCCAGATCAATAATTTCAATGTTGCTATTCCACATCATGTAAATTTGTTAAAGCGACACAAGAACAATATTAAGAAGGTAAACATGCAGTTTTACATATCCTATATTTTTAAAGTCTTTAATACGAGCAATTGAAATCTTTGCAGTATCAAGATCAGCATGATTGGGAGCAGATACGGAAGGAGCATGTAAATGTCTCTCGGATCATCAAGCAATTGAAAGAGTTGTTGTATCAGATGGATACTCTTAGAGCACAGGTCCTCGATGTTGACATTAATAAATTTGACAAATTGACAACAAATGCACGGTCAAGCATCATGAGCGCGATCGAAGAATATCTAGGTAAAAAACATAATAGAACATACTCTTTTGATCAATAAAATTCTAAGAAATTAATGTGGACACAAATGTGTTATTTACAGAAATGGAACTGAATTTTTCGACATCACCACCTATATCACCTACAAACAAAGAGATCCAGCCAGATGAAATCGAACATCCACTTGACAACAGAAGTATTCAGCTGCAAGCAGAACAGGAAAATTTGCAGCGTCAACAGACATGTCTACATGTTTGGAATCGTTTGCAGGGGGATATACAACAGTTGCACGAACTTTTTACTGAATTTAACAAAGTTGTACATGTGAGTATAATTCCACTTTGTGTTACATGATGTTTTAAAAAGATAATTAAATAAAAAGTAGTTTCTAAATTTTTCGGGCATTAGCACATGGGAAGGAAAAGCAGATTGTTAATTTTTATTATTTAAATACATATTTTGTAATCTTATAGGATCAGAAGGAAATGGTAGATAATATGGAAGATAATATTGAAAAAACTCAAATAAATGTGAACGAAGGAGCAAAGTACCTGCAAAAAGCTTCCGCATATAAAGTTGCTGCATATCCTCTAGCAGGCGCTATGATAGGCACATGTATTGGAGGACCAATAGGTTTAATAGCTGGACTGAAAATTGGAGGTCTTGCTGCTGTAGGTTGTGGCATTTTAGGTAAGTTATAATTTATAATTTATATGAAATTATAAAATTGGATATTGAAGTAAGTATATTAATAATTATATAAGAGATAACGGTATAAGAAATAAAGAGGTGAGCAATTATTCGTCTTTAGGTTTCACAGGAGGATCATTATTAAAAAAGAAACAAATAGAATCGCGAAAACAAGAACCAGGTTTAAATAATTCGACAATAGATCTCACAAGTGTTAAGAAATCTGCTTCTTGTCCTGACGATTTAAAACAAGATAAAAAACATTTGTGACAAACAATGACTTTTTCGGCATGTGATATTAATTTTAAACATAAAACAAAATGCACTGTTATATAATTGCAAATTGCTAAGATATTTATACATTTTTTTATTTTTTGTTGATATGATATATTTTTTGTACATATTTAAAATGCTATGAGTTTTATAAAGTTATGTAGTTTTAAAAATTCTATGAAGGGGGAGATTTTTTAATTTTTATTACGTAGTGTTTATAACGTTCTATGCTTAAAGAAACAATGGCTAATCGTGTTCGAACTGTAAATTTTTAAAAATATATGTAATCTATTTATAGTTTACTAATAAATATTATCAAGATGATTGTACTTTTTCATAGAACTTAAATATATGCAGGCTTAAAAATTAGGTTAAACACAAGAGAATATCTCTTTTATAAAATAATGACTTTTACATACGCCTTTCGCGTGCCTTGTAACTGCTTCAAATCATTAAAATATTTAGCACATATACTTATTAAACATTGCAAACATTAAACATTTATAATTACTTTTCTCGAATTAATATGACAATCACACCGAAAATAAAACTTAACAAATGCACAATTAATAAAAATAAACTTTATATATTTTGCATTTCAATGTAAATGAAGAATCTTAGAAGATATTGTTTTTCAATTAAGAAGACATTTCAATTAAGGAATTCAACAATTCAATTAAGCATGTTACATAAGATATAAAAATGCCTTGCATTGATCATACTACAAGTAAATTATTAAATTATTTATAGCAATTTTACTACGTGCAAAAACTAGATAAATGCCAAAATGGCGATTGTAATAATCATTCGAAACATATGAAACATCAAAATATTTATTCCGGCAAATAATTACATACTGGAAATGGTAGACATACGTGGTAGATAATACGGTGTGATAACGTTCACAAAAACATTTGAGTTCTCTACAAAAGGCACCCAATACAGTATATTTAGCAAGTAATAAAATACATCGGTGTTAGACACAGTACAATACTGAAATAATTGTGTGTTATTAAATGTAATATATACATGTCATTTATAATGGAAATACTTAATCTAGAGAGACTAAAATGTTCTACTTAAAAAAATATTAATAAATATCTAAGAAAGTGTAATATTAAGTGACTATCGGCATATTTTCTTATAAGGTACTATCTTGTTATTATTGTTACTCCAACATCCCTAATTCAAAAGCAATACCAAACACGCATTCACAGACATGTGGAAAATAGAGATTGTTTACTTTCTTTCGTTTAGTTTTACTTTCGAAGCTTGGGATGCTCAGCCAGGTGCACCGATGTACCTATGGTATGGCATATTAATGTTATAATTTAAATTCAGGTAAATACAATTAATTACGTTTGATTGAAAATCATTATAAATTGTGATTAAATTTGTAATAAAATAGGGTGCATCGGACTGTGCCAAATTCTTTGTAATACTCTATGATCTACATCTACACTTCTAAATACTTGCGATTTTTGTCCTTAAAACAAGATATGAAATAAACAGTTTGGTCATTATCCATAAGGTACTTACAGTACCTTGACAGACCTTGGCAATAAAGATGGCTAAATAATCGACTTATTTGGAAGCAAATGTAACAATGCAGAATCACATATTGGCAAACAGCTATTATTTCACTCATATGTATTCTATGTGTTAAAGACTGTTTAAAGATTCATGAAATTGATCTTAATTTTTCCATTCTTCAAATATTTTTAAAATTGCTTAATATTGCAAATTTTACAGTTTTTTAACAGTATTATTTTAATATATAATTATTATATCTACAATAAATATTTTCGATTAGCTGTTAAGTAAGAAGATATGAGCGATTCTGCATAGTCGAAACAATTGATTTATAAAAGAAAATAAAAGTGTGGATTGTCTTAAGGCAAGCTTACCATTTTAATTGATCCTAAGCTGTTCCAAAACATTTATCCACACATGTATATAAAAACAAATTTATTTCTTAAACATAATAGTATTTTATAAAAAAAATTTGGCTTTCGAGTACAGGCCAGAATTAGATTTACGACGGATGATAAAAGGTTTTACAAATGACTCTGACATAAAAAGAATATAATATTAATATATTATATTTATATATATATATATATATATATATATATATATATATATATTTTTTATATATATTATGTAAATAA